>Ga0209631_10001043_pt1 | contig 36659 bp, 39 predicted proteins | sample COG_08_FD_184752 | JGI IMG/M metagenome (GOLD analysis project Ga0209631, IMG submission 184752) | Pelagic Microbial community sample from North Sea - COGITO 998_met_08 (SPAdes) (version 2) | ecosystem: Environmental > Aquatic > Marine > Neritic zone/Coastal water | place: Helgoland, sampling... | reverse complement strand
ATTGGTCTACTATGGTATTTTAATTTTGTTCAAATACCAAATATGTCAAAAATTCCAGATGAACAAAAACCAGCTATTTCTAAAGTAATTGCACCTGCTGCGCTTTTCTATTTTAGATGGGCTGCTGCATTTACCGTTTTATCAGGACTTGTTCTTGCATGGTTAAATGGATATTTACACCAATCAATGACACTAGGTCTAGATGGTTCATATGGAAAAAATACAGCAATTGGAATTGGAATGTGGTTAGGTGTAATTATGGCTTATAATGTATGGTTTATCATTTGGCCAAATCAGAAAAGAGCACTTGGCTTAATTGAATGTTCTCCTGAGATAAAAGCTTCATCTGCTAAAACTGCAATGCTATTTTCAAGAACAAATACGTTATTATCGCTGCCAATGCTACTTACAATGGTTGCGGCTCAAAACCTTTATTAAATCAAGGAACTATTTTTTCTTCTTTTTTTTCTAGAGTTTTATAATTTACCTTAAAAAACTTTAATACGGGCGCAGCAACAAATATTGAGGAATAAGTTCCTATTACAACCCCAAGAATCATTGCAAATGAAAAACCTTTTAATATTTCTCCACCAAGAACATAAATAGAAACTAAAGCTAATAAAGTAGTTAGAGAAGTAATAATTGTTCTAGATAAAGTTTCATTAATTGAAAGGTCTGCGGTTTCGCTTATTTTAAGTTTTGTATATTTACCCAAGTTTTCTCTAATTCTGTCATAAATGACAACTGTATCATTCATTGAATAACCAACAATTGTTAGCACAGCAGCAATGATAGAAAGATTTACCTCCAAAGATAAAATAGAAAATATACCTACTGTAATAATAACATCGTGAAATAGAGCGATTATTGATCCAATGCTAAATTGCCATTCAAACCTAATCCAGATATAAAAAAGCATTGCAGCCAATGATAAAGAAATTGCAATTATACCTGATTGTAAAAGTTCAGAACTTACTTTTGGACCAACATTTTCAACTCTTCTAAAATTTATTTCTGCATTTAATTTTTCTGTTAAATTTCTTTTAATCTCTGGAATTAATTTATTATTATTCTCAGTTTTTTGTTCTATTTTTATTAGGTAATCGCCTTTTTTACCAAATTCTTTAACATTTACGTCACCTAAATTTAAAGCATTTAATGAAGATCTTATTTTAGAAATATTAACATTTTTATTATCTGCTCTTAATTCAATTAAAGTGCCTCCTTTAAAATCTATTCCATAATTAAGACCTTTAAATATTATAAAAATAACACTTGTTAAAAATAGAATTATAGACAGAAGATTTGCAGTCTTAAATTTAGATGAAAAATTAATATTTTTATTCATTATAAATTTATTTGTCCCTCTTTATTGTTCAAAACTATCATTGATGTTAAATGCCTTGCTAAAAAGTACGCTGAAAATAAAGTTGTTATAATTCCAATTCCAAGTGTAATTGCAAAACCTTTAACAGGACCCGATCCAAAAGCAAAAAGAATAACAGCAGCAATTAGAGTTGTTATATTAGCATCAAGAACTGTGATTCTCGCTTTTGAATATCCAATATGAAATGCGTGAATAATTGATTTTTCAGTTTTTAATTCTTCTTTAATTCTCTCAAAAATTAGCACGTTTGCATCAACAGCCATACCAACTGTTAAAATTATTCCTGCTATTCCTGGCAAAGTAAGAGTTGCTTCAAGAATAGTCAAAACTCCAACTAACATAATTAGATTTGCGATTAAAGTAATGTTAGCAACCAAACCAAAGATTTTATATTTAAAAATCATAAAAAATATAACTAAAATAAAACCAACAATTAAGGATATAATTCCTGATTTTATTGAATCTTCGCCCAAATCCGGACCAACAGTTCTCTCTTCAACTACATCTAATGGTGTGGGTAAAGCTCCAGATCTAAGTAATAAAGATAAGTCGGTAGCTTCTTGAAAGGAAAAATTCCCAGAAATGATGCCACTACCACCAGTAATTGGTTCATTGATGGATGGCGCACTAATAATTTTACCATCTAAAACAATTGCTAATCTTTTACCAACGTTATCAGTTGTAGTTCTTCCAAATTTTTGTGCACCTACCCTATCAAGAGTAAAAGATACAGTTGGCTCATTTGATTGTGAATTAAAATTTGGTTGCGCATCGATCAAATTATCACCACTCATTATTATCCTTTTACTTATATTTAACTTTTCACCATTTTCAGAAAATAATTTATCAACACCAAACTCATCACTATCAGAGACAAGTCTAAAATTTAATTGAGCTGTTTTACCTAAAATATTTTTTATTCTTTCTGGGTCTTTAAGACCAGGTAATTCAACTAAGATTCTTTTTTCACCTCTCTGTAATATTGTTGGTTCTTTTGTCCCCACATCATCAATTCTACGTCTCACAATTTCAATTGATTGTTGTAAAGCAGAATTATTTATTGTTAGTAAACCAAATTTGGAGAAAGAAATATTAACATTATTATTAATAATTTCTAAATCTAATTCATAAGCATTGTAATTATTGATATAGGGATTTAACAAATTATTTTTTTTTGAATAGAATAGTAATTCAAATTTTTTCGTATTGTTTATTGAAAAACTTAAATTTTTTTCATTAATTTTGAAATTTTTATAATTTAAGTTATTTTCTTTTAATAATTTTTTTAAGGTAATAACTTTAGATTGTATTTTTTCTTTTATCAAGGGATCTGAATTAATCTCTAAAAGAAGATAAGATCCACCTTGTAAATCTAAACCTAAATTAACTTTTTTATTTATTATAAGATTTTCAGAATTTTGAAAATTTAATAATGTAAAGAAAGAAACAAATAAAAATAAAAAATATATTATAAATATATTTATTTTAGAAAAGTTTAACACGAAAAAGAATTATTTTTTTATTTCTTCTTTTTTTAATTGGCTAGTAATAGTTGATTTTATAATTTGTACTTTTACGTTATCGCCAATAATTACTTCAATGCGATCATCCTCTAATAATCTGTCAACAGTGCCTATTATGCCTCCAGAGGTTATAATTTCATCGCCACGTTTTAATGACTCTACCATTGACCTGTGATCTTTTACTCTTTTTTGTTGTGGTCTAATTAAAAAAAAATAAAAAATTATAAAAATTAATATTAATGGTATAAATTGTGCTATTCCTTGACCGCTCATATTTGGATAACTATAATAAATGAGTTAGTTAAACAAGAGTAATAATCAAATTTTATCTAAATTATTCATATATTTTTTTAAAATTGGTGGAATTGTAATTGTTCCATCTTGATTTTGATTATTTTCTATTAAAGCTATCATTAATCTTCCAACAGCTAATCCTGATCCATTTAAAGTTCCTACATATTCAATTCCTTGAGGAGATTTATACTTAGCACCCATTCTTCTTGCCTGAAAAGAGCCACATGAAGAACAACTTGAAATTTCTCTATATCTATTTTCTGAAGGCATCCAAGCCTCTAAATCAAAAGTTTTTTCTGCACTAAAACCCATATCGCCTGATGATAAAAGAATTACTTGATAAGGTATTTCTAATTTTTTTAAAATTTCTTCAGCACAATTTAACATACGATCAAGTTCTGCTGAACAATTATTAGGCTCAACTATACTAACAAGCTCAACTTTGTAAAATTGATGCTGTCTAATCATACCTTTAGTGTCTTTTCCATAACTACCAGCTTCTTTTCTAAAACAAGGAGTAGATGCAACAAATCTCATTGGTAAATCTTTCGATTCAAGCGTAGATTTTCTAACTAGATTTGTAAGAACCACCTCTGCTGTAGGAATTAAAAATTTTCTATCCTCACTATTATCAGATTTGATTTCAAACTGATCTTCTTCAAACTTAGGAAGCTGGCCTGTACCAAACATAGTTTCTTCGTTGACAATAAGGGGTGGAGATATTTCTGTATATTTAAATTGATTAATATGAGTGTCTAACATAAAATTTATTAATCCTCTTTCAAGCATTGCAAATTTTTCTCTAAGAACAACAAACCTAGAGCCCGATAATTTTATAGAGGTTTCAAAATCAATACATTTATTTTTTATCCCTAAATCAATATGAGATTTAATTTTAAAAGAGAATTTTTTTAATTCACCAACTTTTTTAATTAATTTATTTGATTTTTCATCTATGCCGATCGGAACATCTTCTATAGCTAAATTTGGAAGGTTAAAAACTATTTTTTCAACTTCTTTTTGACATTCAACTTGCTTTAAAGCTATTTTATTAATTTGTTTTGATATTTCTTTCGATTTTTCAAAATTAGATTGATCTTTTGATTTAGATAGAATTTTTTTTTCTTGTTCTAGTATTTCTTTTTTATTAATTAACTCTCTATTAATCTTATCAATTTTTATAAATTCATCTACATTAAAATCTAAATTTCTATCTTTAAATTTTTTTTTATAAGTATCTAAATATTTTCTTAATTCTTTTAAATTATGCATCCTTTACTTCTTTATTTCTTTTTTTTTCAGTAAATCTCACAGTTATAATAGACAACTCATAAAGTAATAAAAGAGGTATAGCCAGACCTATCTGTGTTATCGGGTCTGGTGGTGTTAAAACTGCAGCCGCACTAAATATAATGACTATTACATATCTTCTTGTTTTTTTTAAATAATTTGAATTAATTATTCCAGTTCGAGCTAATAAATTTAGTAATATTGGTAGTTGAAAACTTATTCCAAAAGCAAAAATTAATCTCATAATTAGTGAAAGATATTCGTTTACCTTAGCTTCTAATTGAATCGGAAGTGAAGTACTTGAACCTGCTGATTCGAAAGATAAAAAAAACTTAATTGCTAGTGGCATTACTAGATAATAAACCAACAAACCTCCTAGTAAAAAAAGTATCGGTGTAGATATTAGATATGGCAAAATAGCTTTTTTTTCATTTTTATATAATCCAGGTGCTATAAATTTATAAATTTGAATTAAGAGAACAGGGCTACCAAGAAAAATTGCAGCAAAAAAAGCAACTTTTAAGTAAGTAATAAATGTCTCGTGTAAAGCAGTAAAAATCAACCTTCTAGATGTATCATCATTTTTTACTGCATTAGCATACGGTTCAACTAAAAAATTATAAATATGATCTGCAAAAGTATATGAAACAATAAATATTATTAAAATAAAAATTATTGATTTAATTAATCTTGAACGCAATTCAATAAAATGGCTTGTAAATGAATTAGACATTTTTTTTGTCTTTTGTTTTATAATCTTTTTTATTTATATCTTTTTCTAAATCAAGTTCATCTGTGGCGGAAGTCATTTCTCTTTGAAAACTGCTAAGAGAGTTTTTAAATTTTCCAATATAAGAACCAATTTTTTTTAAAGCTATAGGAAATTCTTTTGGACCTAAAAAAAGTATAGCAATTATAACTACTACTAAAATCTCTAACCAACCAATTTGAGGCATTGCGATTATTTGTTATCGGAATTTGAATTATTGGAATTATTATCATTGTCTTCATTTTTTGAAGAGCTCTCATCTGACATTCCTTTTTTAAAGCTTTTTATCCCTTTCGCTAAATCACCCATAATGCTTGAGATTTTACCTTTGCCAAAAAGAATAACAACCAATACAGCAATAATTATAATACCTGTCCATCCAATGTTTCCCATAAGTTATTTATATACAATAATTTTAATTAAATAAATATATTTATTTATCTGTTTGAGGAGCTTTATCTATTGCGTCTTCAATTTCCTCATAGATATTCTCTTTATCAAGCATTGACTGCTCTTTGAAAAATTTACCGGTACCAAAAATAGATTTATCAATTGTGGATGTGTCGATCAGACCAGTAGAACCTAATTCATCTATTGTAGGTAAATCTGACAACTTTTGTATATTAAAGTGGTTTAAGAAATTTTCAGTTGTAGAGTAAAGAATAGGTTTTCCAGGGACATCTTTTCTACCTGCTGGTCTAACCCAGTCAAGTTCAAGAAGAATTTCTAAAGTATTTGATGCAAATGCAACACCTCTTATTTCCTCAATTTCAGTCCTAGTTACAGGCTGATGGTAGACAATAATAGCTAACGTCTCAATCGTAGCTTTAGAAAGTTTTCTTTGCGACGATTTTTGTAGTGACATTAATTTTGCTAAGTCTTCAGCCGTTCTAAAAGACCATTTGTTTTTGATGCAAACTAAGTTAATTCCTCTATGCGAATAATTTATTTTAATTTTTTCTAAAATTTTTTTTAAATTTGAATTAGATTGAATTCTTTTTTCTATAGTATCTAAATCTAAGGGTTCTGCTGCAGAAAATAAAATTGCTTCAACTTGACGTTCTAGTTTTGAAATATTCGATGGAAAAGAAATAATATTGTCTTTATCCTTATTTTTGACTTTATCTTTATTTTTTTTTTTATTTTTCATTGATTAGGTGATTTTTTAATTAAAACTTTTTCAAATATTTTATTTTGTAGGATTTCAGTAGAGCCTTCTTTAGTTAATTCTAAACTTGCTGCAAAAATTCCTGCTAAACCGGTTTTTTGCATTTTTTTATTGGAGTAAAAACTTGGAATTAAATCATTTATATTTTTCCAATCTTTGATTTTATCAAAATTATCTTTTATCTGTTTTATACCTTCTTCAGTTGTAAAAACTGGTAATTTTGGAATTCTAATAGTTTGAAAAGTTTTATGCATTTGAATATTTGAGTATGTTTTTAATAATTCGTAAAGTGATATGTCATAAGTAGGTGTATAAATTGATCTAATTCCGCCCGTCATACCTCTTGTAAAAATATGAACACCAAGTCTTTTTTTTTTTAACATTTGATCAGAAAGAATTCTAATCAATTCTAATTTTTTTAATTGTAATTTTAATTTTTCTGCAACTTCTAGTGCTTTAAAATCATCTTCCTCATCATCGGGTAATAATAATTTAGACTTTAAATAAGCTAACCAAGTAGCCATAAGTAAATATTCAGATGCTGCTTCCAGATCTAAATTTTCATTATTTTTTATATACTCTAAAAATTCATCAGCGAGTTTAGTGATAGATATTTCTGCAAGATCAACTTTTTGAGATTTAGCTAAATCTAATAAGACTTCAAGAGGACCACTATAATTAGGAATATTAATGGAAATTTGATTTGGTTTAATTGATTCCATAATTCATTTTATCTTAAAAATTTATAAAATTCTGATGTTTTTTTTACTGTGAATTTGTCTATATATGGCAATTCCTTAATTAATTTATGAGTTTCCTTATAATTGCCAGCGCAATACAAGACTAAATTACAACCAGCTGATAAAGATTTTTTGGCATTGGTTATTAAATCAAACTTTAATGCTTTCATTGATATATCATCAGAAATTAAAATTCCTTTAAACCCAATTTTTCTCCTTATAATTTTTGAAATAATAGTTTTAGAGATAGTTGCAGGATTATAGGGATCTAACTTATTATATAAAATATGTGCTGTCATAGCAAATAAAGAATTATTTGCTTTGAAAGGTTTGAAGTCATTGTAATTTAGATTTTTTAAAGACAATTTTACTTTTGGTAATTTTAAATGACTATCTGTTGATGCGCAGCCATGTCCTGGTATATGTTTGATTACTGTAGCAATTTTATTTATAGAATATTGTTTAACACAAATATTTCCTAAATTTTTTACAATATCTGGTTTATTTGAAAAACTTCTGGAACCAATAATTTTATCAGTTTTTTTTCTTAAAACATCAAGAACTGGTACAGTATTAATGTTAATACCTATTTCTCTAAAAATTTTACATAAATTATTTATATAAACTTTATAAATAGATGAACTTATTTTAGGTTGAGTTTTATAGATATCACCGAAATATTTTTGTGTTAAATTATGAGCAATTAATTTATTTAACCTTGAAACAGCACCACCCTCTTCATCAATCATTATTGGAAACTTGGAGTCTTTGGTTAATTTTCTGATTTTATTAATTAGCATTTTGAGTTTTGGTATAGATTTAATATTTCTTTTAAACAATATTATGCCCCATGGTTTTTCCTCTTTTAATAATTTAATTTCATTTTTTAATAACTTAAATGAACTTATACTAATAATTATTGCTTTTTTTTTCATTTAGATTTTAATAAATCCCAAAAACTTCTTTTTTCATTTTTTTTAATTTCTTCATTAAATGTTGAATTAAACTCTATTACATTATTTGTATCATTGTTTAAAACAGGTAAATTTAAAATCTTATTTTCTAAGATTTTATTTATATCTAATCTATTTATATAAGTCTTTTTAATATTTTTATCTGAGAAATAGTAATTAAAGATATTAAAAAAAAATAAAATCATTATTAAAGAATAAAATAAATTTATTATCTTGTTCATTACATTTTACTAGGAAGTGAAACTCCTAAAATGTTCATTCCCCTTTGTATAACTATTGATACTAAAACTATTATAGCAAGTGTGCTTTCATTTTTAATTTTACCGTTTTCAATAAATCTATAATTTTGATCTTCATTTCCTTTACTCCAGTAAGAATGAAATAAAGTAGCAAGTTCGTATAAGTAGAAAGGGATTCTGTGTGGCTCATACTTGAAGGAGGCAGTTTCTATTATTTTTGGCCACTCAAATACTTTTCTTAATATTTTCACTTCGTGATTATTTAACTTTAATTCATTAAGCTTTAATAATATTTCATCTTTAGGATTCTTATTTATTGTTCTAAATAAAGAGCTAATTCTTGCAAATGAATATTGAACATAAAAAACTGGGTTATCTTTATTTTTTTCCAAAACTTTATCAAAATCAAAATCAAGTTCAACATCATTACTTCTGTTTAACATCATAAATCTTATCGAGTCCTTATCTACTTCATTAAGCAAATCTTGTGCCGAAATAAAATCTCCAGCTCTTTTGGACATTTTAAATGGTTGTCCGTCTTTATATAATTTAACCAGTTGACAAACTTTGCAATCTATTTTGACTTTACTATTTGATAAAGCTTTTACAGCTGCTGTTAATCTTTTAATGTATCCAGTGTGGTCTGCTCCAAGAACATTAATTAAATTTTCATAGTTTCTCTCAACTTTATCCATATGATAAGCGACATCATTTGCAAAATATGTCCACGACCCATCATTCTTTTGCATTGCTCTATCTGTATCATCACCAAATAAAGTTGATTTAAAAATTAATCTTTTAGTTTTTTTCCAATTTTTATCTATCTCACCTTTAGGTGGATCTAGATATCCCTCTTGAACATAATTATTTTTTTTTAATTGGGTAATAGTTTTTTCTACTAAATTATTCTCAACTAATGTGGTTTCTGAAAAAAAATTATCATGTTTTATACCTAATTTTTTTAAATCAAATTTAATTAATTCCATTGAATGTTTTAATGATTGTTTTTTTAGTAATTTGAAAGAATTTTTAAAATTATCAAAAACTTCATATTTATGTGAATTAATTATTTTGTTTGCAATTTCTTTAATATATTCACCTGGATATAGATTGGCATTAGATACAAATTTTTCATTATATTTTATTTCTCTAATTCTCAAAAAAACCGATTTTGTGAAATTGTTAATTTGATTTCCGTAATCATTGATATAATACTCTTTTGTAACATTATTTCCGTTGAATTTAAGAAGATTAGCAAGAACATCGCCATATATAGCTCCTCTACAATGTCCTACATGCATAGGCCCAGTTGGATTTGCTGACACAAACTCAATATTATATTTTAAATTTGAGTTTCGTTTTCCATAAGTTTCTCTATTTTTTAATATCTTATTGATATTTAATATCAATGCAGAATTATTTAATTTAAGATTCAAAAAACCTGGTCCAGCAATTTCTATATTATTAAAGTCATTTAAATTTACTGTTAATAAATCTTTAATTTTATTAGCTAATTCTTTAGGGTTGATTTTATTAATTTTACCTAAAACTAAGCTTGCGTTACAAGATAGATCAAAATTAAATTCTGAAGGTGGCGTTTCTACAGTAATACCATTAAAATTGTTTAAAATACTTAATTTAAGAATTTTCTGATTTTTAATTATTAAGTCTTTAATCTTTTTAAGATATTCCTCAAATATATTCATTTTGATTTGTTATATAAATTTATTGCAAATCTATCAGTCATACCGGCTATAAAATCACATATAGATCTGTCAATATCATTTTTTTTAATCTTTTTTGTATCAATATACTTATTAGGATTTTTTTTTATTTTTAGAAATAAAATTTTAATTATTTTTTTTCCTAGGTTTGTTTTTTTTATAACACTACGATGAAAATACATTTTCCTCTTTAAAAAATTTTTAATGCTTATATCAAATGAATTCATTTTTTTGGAAAAACACACAATTATGTATTTTGATCTATATACATCATAAATATTTTTAATATTATATTTTATAATATTTTTTTTTGTATTTATTATTACATCTTTAACCATTTCATTAATAATTTCCCTAATAATTTGTCTCAACACTAGATTTTGCGAATATTTTTTAAATTTTTTATTATGTTTTTTTAATATTGCGTCTAAAATAGGCAAATTTTTAAGATCTTTCAGCTTAAATAGTTTAGCTCGTAAACCATCCTCAAGATCATGACTATTATAAGCTATGTCATCAGAAATTGATGCTATTTGTGCCTCTAAAGATGGGTTATTCTTAAAAATAAATTTTTTTTTAAAAAAATTTTTTCCTAAAATATTATCAAGACTAGATAAATTTTTAATTGGACCATTGTGTTTCAAGAGTCCATCTAAAGTTTCAAAACATAAATTAAGTCCTTTAAAATTATAATATTTATTTTCTAAAAGTGTTACGATTCTAATTGTTTGAATATTATGATCAAAACCACCACTAGCTTTCATGCAGTTATTTAATGCTTCCTCTCCAGCATGTCCAAATGGAGTATGGCCTAAGTCGTGAGCTAAACTTAAGGTCTCACATAAATCTTCATTGAGTTTAAAATGTTTGGCAAGTGTTCTTGCTATTTGTGCAACTTCTAAGGAATGTGTTATTCTTGTTCTATAATGATCACCTGTTGTGTTAACAAAAACTTGAGTTTTATGTTTAAGACGTCTAAATGCTGTAGAATGAACAATCCTGTCTCTGTCTCTTTGATAGGATGTCCTTAAATTACTTTCTTTTTCTATATTAAATCTTCCTTTAGATTTAATAGTGGTTGCTAATTTTGAGAATCTATTTTTTTGCATAATTGTCTTTTAAAATATATACTAAATAATAAATAAATATGACAAAAAAAATTGAATTTACAAATAGAGCAAAAAAACAAATTGAAAAGATAATTAATGAAGACCATCTAAAAAAATTTTTTAGAATTTCCGTAAAAGGTGGTGGTTGCTCTGGATTTAAATATCATTTTACATTTGATAAAGAAACTAGCAAAGAAGATATTGTTTTTGGTAAAGTAGTAATTGATAAAACTTCACTTGATATTATCACAGGTTCTATTATTGACTTTAAAGAAGAGATGATCGGAGAGTCATTTGTTATAAAAAATCCCAAGGCATCAGCGTCTTGTGGTTGTGGTCTGTCATTTTCAGTTTAATGAAAATTACATCTTGGAATGTTAACTCCGTTCGAGCTCGAATTGAAAATATAATTGCTTATATTAATGATACAAAACCTGACATATTATTTTTACAAGAAATAAAAACACAAAATGAAACGTTTCCTTATGATACTTTTAAAAAACAAGGATATGATTCATATGTTTTTGGTCAAAAAAGTTATAATGGAGTAGCTTTTCTTTCAAAGATTAAAATTGAAAATATTAATTATAATTTCATTAAAGATAAATTTAAACAATCTAGAATTATTACGGGTGATATTTTTATTAAAAAAAAAATTAAGCTAGTTAATATCTATGTTCCTAATGGAAATCCAGTTGATACAGAAAAATATGAATATAAAAAAAATTGGTTAACTTTATTTAATAAATCAATTAAAAAAGAATTTTTAAATAATGCTAATATAATAATATCTGGTGATTTTAATGTTATACCTGAAGACATTGATGTTTATGACTCTAAGAGATATGAGAATGATGCTTTATTTAAATTAGAGATAAGAAAAAAATATAGAGAATTGATAAATATTGGATTTAATGATGTTTTTAGAAGTTTAAATAAATCTAAACAAGAGTATACTTTTTGGGATTATTTCGCTGGGTCTTGGCAAAAAAATTACGGTATGAGAATAGATCATTTTTTAGTTTCAAATAATTTGATGAGTAAAGTAAAGTCAATTAATATTAATAGAAAACCACGATCAAAAACTAAACCTTCTGACCATACGCCAATTGAATTAGAATTTATTTAATTCTTCCGTATATATCTTGATACCTGACTATATCTGTTTCTTTTAGTATTGATCCCACTTGTGCTTCAATAATCTTTAAAGGTTTTTTAGATATGTTTTCAATTCTATGAATTGAACCAAGGGGAATATAAATTGTCTCATTCAATTTTTTTAAATATGTTTTTTTATCAAGCGTTATTTTAGCAATTCCATTAGTTACCAACCAATGTTCTGATCTATGATAATGTTTTTGTAAACTAAGTAATCCTTTAGATTTAACATTTATTTCTTTTATTAAAAATCCTTTTCCCTCAAATAAATTTGTATATTTACCCCATGGTCTATAAAAAATATTACTTTTTTTGATATAATTTTTTTTATTTCTTTCAAACATTTTACAAATTTCTTTCCAGCTTCCCAGATCTGACCACAATATATCTAATTTAATTGCATTAATTTTTTTATTTTTTTCTAGGATTGCATAATCAAAGGATTTATTTTTATTTTTTGAATAAAATTTTTTATTTAAATAATAAATATTTTTTTTTCTTTTAGCTTCTAAAACTGACATTAAACAAGTTTTATAAATATGTGGTTGAAATTTTTTATAATTATTAATTATTGAGTCTTTTCTGATGAAAAACATTCCAGAATTCCAATAACCTTTTTTTTTAATAATAAATCTTGCTTTCTTCAAATTTGGTTTTTCAACGAAAGTTTTAACCTTATTAATATCTTTATTTATTTTTTTTGTTAAGAAATAACCATATTCACTAGAAGGATTATTTGGTTTAATCCCAAAAATAAAAATATTTTCATTTGTTAAATAATTCGTGTGCTTTTTGATTGACTTAATTAAAGAATTATTTTTTTCAATTAAATGGTCTGCAGCAAAAAATATCATAGCTTGATTATTGGGAACTTCACTAATTAAAGCTGATGTTAAAATTGCTGGAGCTGTATTTTTTTTTGTAGGCTCTAAAATTATTTTATATTTTTTAATTTTAGATTCTTTTAAATTTTTTTTAACTTTTAATAAATATTTTAAATTAGTACTTATGATGGGATAATCAAATATAGGATTTTTTATTCTTTTTAAACATTTTGTAAATAAATTCCAGCCTCCAAAATTAATAAACTGCTTGGGCGTATTTTTTTTTGACTCAGCCCATAATCTGGTTCCAGAACCTCCGCATAATATTACTGGCCTAATTTTCATTTAAATATCTGAGTAAATTTTTACTTCTTTCTTTTTTCCAGGATGTGTTGGTGCTCCTAAATAAGCTGGACCTACTGTTTGTGCATATTTCCAAAGTGTCCCTGATCCAAATTGAGATTTTTTTGGCTTCCATTTTTTTCTTCTTTTAGCCATTTCTTTGGCAGATAATCTGACATTAATAATTCCCTTTTTAGCATCTATATCAATAACATCGCCGTTTCTTATTAAAGCGAGTGGTCCTCCAACAGCAGCTTCTGGGCCAATATGCCCGACACAAAAACCTCTTGTTGCTCCAGAAAATCTTCCATCTGTTATCAAAGCAACTTTTTCGCCTTTGCCTTGACCGTATATCGCTCCTGTTGTAGAAAGCATTTCTCTCATACCAGGACCTCCTTTTGGGCCTTCATAACGAATAATTATTACATCACCATCTTTATATTTTTTATTTTGAACTGCTGACATTGCGTCCTCTTCATTGTCATAACATCTTGCTTTACCTGTAAATTGTAATTTTTTTAAACCTGCAATTTTAACAATTCCACCATTAGGAGCTAAATTTCCTTTTAATCCAACTACGCCTCCGTCGGGTGATAAAGGATTGTTAAATTTTCTAAGCACCTTTTGATTAGTGTTAAATTTAATATTTCTTAAATTTTCTTTCATAGTTTTACCTGTAACAGTCATACACCCTCCATGGATATACCCACCATCAAAAAGTGTCTTTAAAAGCATTGGAACTCCGCCTGCTTTCCACATATCTTTAGCAACATATTTTCCACCTGGTTTTAAATCAGCTAAGTATGGAGTTTTCTTAAAAATCTTAGCAACATCCATTAAATCAAATTTAATTCCAATTTCATTAGCAAGAGCAGGTAAATGTAAAGCTGCATTTGTTGAACCACCGGTTGCCGCTACGATTGTAGCTGCATTTTCTAAAGATTTTTTTGTTACAATATCTCTTGGTTTTATTTTTTTTTCTAATAAACTCATAACTGTTTTTCCACTTTCATAAGCATACTTATCTCTTTCTTCATATGGAGCTGGGGTTCCAGCTGAGTAAGGTAAAGCTAAACCTATTGCTTCAGAAACACACGCCATAGTGTTTGCAGTAAATTGACCACCACAGGCTCCTGCGCTTGGGCAAGCGACCAATTCTAATTCTCTTAAATCCTTTAATGACATTTTTCCAGCTGAGTGTTTGCCTACAGCCTCAAAGACATCAACAACTGTTACGTCTTTTCCTTTATATCTCCCAGGTAAAATTGATCCTCCATAGATAAAAACACTTGGTACATTTAACCTTACCATTGACATCATTAAACCTGGAAGTGATTTATCACATCCAGCAATTCCAACTAGCGCATCGTAACAATGACCTCTAACTGTCAATTCAGCTGAATCAGCAATTATTTCTCTTGATATTAAAGATGATTTCATACCTTCGTGCCCCATAGCAATACCGTCTGTAACAGTAATTGTACAAAATTCTCTTGGAGTACCACCTGAAACTTTTACTCCCTTTTTAACAGATTGTGCTTGTCTCATTAATGCCGTGTTGCAAGGCGCTGCCTCGTTCCAAGTAGAAACAACACCAACAAATGGTTTTGAAACATCTTTTTCAGTTTCTCCCATTGCATAATAAAACGACCTATGTGGAGCTCTGTCCGGCCCAAGGGATGTGTGACGACTAGGTAGTTTTTTTTTATTAAATTTAATCATATTTAACTAATACTTGATACAATACTTCTTAATTTATTATCTTCAATGGTTAAATCTTTAAGCAGATCTTTATCATTTTGAACAATTTCTTTTGGTGCATTGTCTAAATAAGCTTTATTTTTCAATTTGTTATTTAGCATATTTTTTTGTTTTTTAATATTTTCTAACTTTAATATAATCTTATTTTTTTGAGACATCATGTTTATTTTTTCATTAAATTTAAGGCCAAGTTTTTCTTTTAAAACAAGTATCTCAATTGTATTTTTGTAGTCTTTTTTCTGATCGAGTAGCATATTTATTCTCCCAACTTGTTTAATTAAATTAATATTTTGACTTATTAGTAATTTCAATTTTTTTGATTTATCTAAAAATATTATATCGCAATAAAGTTTAGGTGTTATGTTCAATTCTGCTTTTGTTGAACGAATATTAGAAATTAATTCAATTAATTTATTAACATTTTCTTGATTTTTACTAAAATTATTTTGCTTTTGATATTCAGGCCATTCTGAACTGACTAGGTCAGACTTAAAAAAATTGTTAAATTTTTTTTTATCCCATAAAGACTCAGAAAAAAAAGGTATAAAAGGATGAAGAATTTTCAATATATTAGCTAACATAAATGAAGAAAATTGCTTAGCTTCTTCAACTTCTTGTTTATTTTTGGAATTAAATATTGGTTTTAAAAATTCAAGATACCAATCACAATAAGAATGCCAAACAAATTTATAGACATGTCTTGCTGATTCATCAAATCTAAAGTTTTCGATATTGCTAGTAACAATATTCTGTGTTTTGATAAATTCATTAAAAATCCATTGATTAATAGGCAATTTAATTTGTTTTAAATTTATTTTTTTTCTTAAGATGCAATTATTTAAATCTAAAAAATTATTTGCACTCCATATTTTCGTTATAAAATTTCTATTACCAATAATTCTGTCTTTAGATAATTTTACGTCTCGTCCTGGTGATGCCATTGATATTAAAGTAAACCTTAAGCTGTCAGCACCATACTCTTCAATTAATTCTAATGGATCAATTACATTGCCTTTAGATTTTGACATTTTTTGCCCCTTTTCATCTCTTACAAGTGCATGGACATAAACTTTTTTAAATGGAGTTTCTTTTTGAAAATAATTGCCCATCATCAACATACGTGCTACCCAAAAAAAAATAATATCAAAACCAGTAACTAGTACAGATGTTGGGTAAAATTTTTTTAATTCTTTAGTTTTTGACGGCCAACCCATTGTTGCAAATGGCCAAAGTGCTGATGAAAACCAAGTGTCCAAAACATCAGTTTCTTGTTTTAATTTTATAATTTTATTTTTATTCTTTTTTCTTGCTAACAATAAAGCTTTTTTTTCATTTTCGGCAACATAGATATTATTTTTTTCATCATACCAAGCAGGTATTCTATGACCCCACCAAATTTGTCTAGAAATACACCAGGGTTCAATATTGTTCATCCATTGAAAAAAAGTTTTTTTCCAATTTTCTGGATAAAAAGAAGTTTTACCTTTTTTTACAACTTCAATCGGTTTTTTTGATAATGGTTTAGCATCAACAAACCACTGTTCTGTTAATAGTGGTTCTATAATTGTATTAGATCTATCCCCGAATGGTACTTTGTTTTTAATTTGTTCAATTTTTTGAAGTTGTCCATTTTCTTTAAGTTTGCTTATGATTAATTTTCTTGCTTCAAATCTATCTAGACCAATTAAATCTTTGATACCATTATCATTAATTCTTCCATCTTTTTCCAGAACATTAATTATTTCAAGATTGTTTCTTACACCAACAATATAGTCATTAAAGTCGTGAGCAGGTGTAATTTTAACAGCTCCAGAACCTTGTTTTGGATCAGCATAATGGTCAGCTATTATCTTAATAGATCTATTAATTAGTGGAATTTTTACTGTTTTGCCTATTAATTTAATATATCTTTTATCTTTTGGATTAACTGCAATCGCCGTATCACCCATCATAGTCTCAGGTCTAGTTGTTGCTATAGTAATGTTTTCTTTTAAATCATCAATCACATAGTTTATGTAATAAAGATTTGATTGAGTTTCTTTTTGAACAACCTCTAAATCAGAAATAGCAGTTTGAAGTGATGTGTCCCAATTAACTAATTTTTTATCTTTATAAATTAATTTTTTTTTGTATAAATCAACAAATACTTTTATAACGGCATTTGATAAATCTTTGTCCATTGTGAATCTTGTTCTTGACCAATCACAAGAACATCCTAATTTTTTTAGTTGATCAAGAATTATGCCTCCTGATTCTTCTTTCCAATCCCAGACTTTTTTAATAAAAGCATCACGACCAAGATTTATTTTTTTTAAACCTTCTTTCTTAAGATTTTTTTCTACAACAGCCTGAGTTGCTATACCTGCATGATCGGTACCAGGTTGCCATAGTGTTTCTTTTCCTTTCATGCGATTATAGCGAACTAACACATCTTGAAGACTATTGTTCAACGCATGACCCATATGAAGTCTGCCTGTAACATTTGGTGGTGGGATGACTATCGAAAAAGTTTTTTTTGTTTTTCCTTTTAGCGGTTTAAAACAACCCTTTTTTATCCAAAAATCAGAGATTTTTTTTTCCTCTATTAAATGATTATATTTTTTAAATTCCATTTTTTTGCATATTTCTTTAAATAGTTTATATCAAAAGGATGAAAACCTAAAAGGGATAGATTTTGCTTTATAGAACCCATTAAATGATTTAAATACTCTAAAATACCTTAAGGCCACGTGACGGAATGGTTACGTTGAGGATTGCAAATCCTTTTATCCCAGTTCGATTCTGGGCGTGGCCTCCAAAAATTAAGTTGTTTTATTTTCCTAAAAAAAGTATGTTGATTTTCATTCCTCGGTAGCTCAGTTGGTAGAGCAGTTGACTGTTAATCAATTGGTCGCAGGTTCGAGTCCTGCCCGAGGAGCCAATTAGCCAGCTTTTTCAAGATCAGATGTATTATTTAATATTTGTAAAATTTTCTCTTTTTGAGATCTTGATAAAGATAGAAACGTACGACTTAAAAAAGAATAGTTTAAATCATCATTAGTTACTTCGCTTGGAACTGTGTCTTTAAAATCTTTATAATCTTCAAAAAAATAAATGATTGGAATCTTAAGGAATTGAGCTAGCTGTATTAATCTATTCGAACTAACACCGTTAGTGCCTTTTTCATACTTTTGTATTTGTTGAAATGTAACATTTATTGCTTGAGCAACTTTTGTTTGGGTTAGACCGAGTGACAATCTTCTCATTCGCAATTTTTTTCCTAGATGAATATTAAAATTTACTTCCATTGAAACTTCCTTTTTTTAAATATAGAACCAAAAAATGCACTCATTGGCAATACATAAAAAAAAGAAAAATTACTTAAAAAAGGTCGAAAAATAAATATTTTCTCTATTGACACCTGCATAAAAACCTAGTGTTGAAATAAATTATTTTACTATTTTTAACCTATACTCCCAATGACCTGTTTTATCAAAAGCCGCTTTTATCCATAAGTACGTATCTTCTTGATACCAAATATCTGTATTCAATTTTTTACTGTCTGGTAACGATTTATCTGATGATTTAAAATTAAAACGTAGAGTTTGATAAACTTTATCTCCTATTTTTACTTCTTCTTTTCCGATAAATGTAACTTTTTGATCGATTATGCGTCCTGAAATTCCGCTAATCTGCGCTTTGGCTTTAACTATTTCATGATTCCACCAAGTACCTACTATTGCATCTTTATCAGCTTTACCTTTATAGGAAGATCCATCTATAATTAAATTTTTTTTATCTTGATCAGTTTTAATATTGACATATCTGTCTTTTTTGTTTTGTTTTGTTTTAGATGTGTAACTTGAGAACTGAGCATTTTCATAATTTTCTTCACTTTTAGCAAAATATTTATATAAATTAACACCAAGTTTTGTGATTTTAAAATTTACTTCACTAATAATTTTTAAGTTATTACCATCTCTTTTAAAATCATATTTGTGGTAACCTATAGGTTGATTATTTCTAAATAATTCATATTCTAAATAATTAAAATTTGCATAATGCTCTACATGACCAAAAGATTTGAAGCTAAATAGCAAAAATATTGCAATTGAAAGTAAAAAATTTTTCATATATTTAATGATATGGAAACAAATTTAATTTTATCTCAAATTGGAAATACACCATTAGTCAAATTAAAACAAGCCTCAGAATTAACTGGTTGTGATATATATGGTAAAGCAGAATACTTTAATCCTGGAGAGTCAGTTAAAGATAGAGCAGCTCTGTTTATTGTGCAAAATGCCCTTAAAAAAAAATTTATTTCAAAAGGTGGGACTATTGTTGAGGGAACAGCTGGAAACACAGGGATTGGTTTAGCGATAGTTTGTAAGGAATACGATTTAAAATTGAAGATTGTTATACCTAAAACACAGTCAATTGAAAAAAAAGAGACTTTAAAAAAATTGGGTGCTGAACTTATAGAAGTTGATGCTGTACCTTATTCAAACCCAAAAAATTATATTAAGCAATCAAAAAAAATTGCTGAAGACCTTAACAAAGTCAATTCAATGGGTGTTTATTGGGCAAATCAATTTGATAATACAATAAATACTGAAGCCCATATTCAAACTACAGCTGAAGAAATTTGGAACCAAACTGCTAAAAAAATTGATGGCTTTACTTGTGCAGTAGGTACCGGAGGAACTTTAGCTGGTATATCAATAGGATTAAAAAACAAAAATAAGAATATCAGAGTAGCTTTGTCTGATCCAATGGGCTCAGCTTTGTTTTCATACTTTAAAAATAATAAACTAGAAAGTTTAGGAAGTTCTATTACAGAAGGAATAGGAAATGGAAGAGTTACCAAAAATTTTGATAAAGCTTTAATTGACGAAGCTTTTCAAACAAATGATATTGAAGCTCTTAATCATATTTATAATTTAATAGAAAAACAAAAAATTATTTTAGGTGGTTCTTCTGGGATAAATATAGCAGGAGCAATAAAACTAGCTAAACAAATGGGGCCTGGTAAAACAATTGTTACAATCCTTTGTGATCACGGAAAAAGATATGCTAGCAAAATCTTTAATAAAGAATTTTTAAAAAGTAAGAATTTACCTATACCTAAATGGTTATAAGATTTGACTTAAAAAAAGTTTAGTACGGTCTGATTTTGGGTTGTCAAAAAATTCTTTAGTTCCAGCTTTTTCAACAATTTTTCCTTCATCCATAAAAATCATACTATCCGCAACCTCTTTAGCAAATCCCATTTCATGGGTAACAACTATCATTGTCATTCCACCTTTAGCTAAATCTACCATTACATCTAAAACTTCTTTAATCATTTCAGGATCTAACGCTGATGTCGGTTCGTCAAAAAGCATAATTTTTGGCTCCATGCATAAAGCTCTAGCTATTGCTGCACGTTGTTGTTGTCCGCCAGATAATTGTCCAGGAAATTTAAGAGACTGATCGTCAATTTGTACTCTTTTTAAATTTTGCATCGCAATTTCTTCAGCTTTTTTTTTAGGAAGTTTTTTTACCCATATAGGCGCTAAAGAACAGTTATCTAAGATTGACAAGTGAGGAAAGAGATTAAATTGTTGAAACACCATTCCTACTTCAGCGCGAATTTGTTCAATATTCTTTGTATTTTCAGAAATTTCATTACCATCTACGATAATGTTTCCTTCTTGATGTTCTTCTAGTCTATTAATACATCTTATTAATGTTGATTTTCCAGAACCAGAAGGTCCGCATACAACAATTTTCTCTTTTTCATTAACAGTTAAATCAATATTCTTTAATACTTGAAATTTATCAAACCATTTATTTACATTTTTTAATTCTATTATATTCGACATTTTATCTTTCTGTACTTAATCTCTTCTCTAGTCTTTGACTGTATCTGCTCATAGCATAACAAATTACCCAAAAAACTAAACCAGCAAAAACATAACCTTCTATTGCCATACCAAGCCATTTTGGATTTGTTTTTGCTAATTGTATCATACCGGCAAGTTCTAGCAACCCTACTACAAAAATTAATGGTGTGTCTTTTACTAGAGCTAAAAAAGTATTAGCTATTCCTGGAATCACCAATTTTAATGCTTGGGGTAAGATAACTAATAAGTGCATTCTCCAATATCCCATCCCTAAAGATTTAGCTGCATCATATTGACCTCTAGGTAAAGCTTGAAGCCCTCCCCTTATTACTTCTGCCATATACGCTGCTTCGAATAAAGTTATAGCTATTACCACTCTCATCAATTTATCCATATAAGTTCCATCAGGTAAAAACATAGGAAACATTACTCCTGACATAAATAAGACTGTTATTAAAGGCACCCCTCTCCAAAGCTCAATAAAACCTAAAGAAGAATATTGAATTACAGGTAAAGTGGATCTTCTTCCTAATGCTAAAAACATACCAATTGGAAAACACAAAATTAATGAAAAAGCGGAAACAATTAGAGTTAAAGAAAGACCGCCCCAAGCACCAGTTTCAATCCATTTTAATCCAAATATGCCGCCTGAAATTAATTTTATTCCAATTATTGGATAAATAAAGAGCATAAAGAGAATGATGTATTTTTTATATTTTTGAGAGACAAAAAAAGCTGCCCCTATCAATGTAAATAAAATTATAAATGCTGTATTTATTCTCCACTGTTCTGGATTTGGATACATTCCGTACATAAATCTTTTAAACCACACTTTAACAAAAACCCAACAAGCTCCTCCACTAGTACAATCTTCTTTCGTTGATCCTGCAAAATCTGCATCAAAAAAGAACCAATTTAATAAAGGAGGAATATATTTAAATAATATGAAAATAATTAACAAAGTTAATATTGCATTAAATGTAGTTGAATTAACATTTTTGTTAAATTTATCTAATAATCTAACACCACTAAATTCAATTCTTATTAAATAAAGTCCAATTCCACCAACTAATATTGGGAAAAAGTAACTTAATGTTTCAGGTAAAAATCCAGTTAAATTTATATTAAAAAAACTATTACTAAAAAAATCAATAAAACTAAGTGAGATTAGAGGTATACCTATACTTAAAAAAGTATTTAATTTTTCTCTTCTAGGTTTTAAAAAATTTAAAATCATTATTTCTCTTTAATTGCCATTTTTTTATTATAAGAATTCATCAATATGGAAATGGTTAAACTTAAAAAAAGATAAGTTCCCATAGTTATTGATATAATTTCAATTGCTCTACCAGTTTGCATTAAAGCTGTTCCAGCAAATACTAATACAATGTCTGGATAAGCTATAGCAGCAGCTAATGAAGAATTTTTAGTTAAATTTAGATATTGATTTGTAGTTGGTGGAATTATAATTCTTAAAGCTTGCGGCATAACTACAAGTTTTAAAATTTGTCCTCTTGTCAAACCAATGCTAGCTGCAGCTTCTTTTTGTCCTTTACCAACACCTTGAATTCCTGCTCTTACGTTTTCTGCAACAAATGTTGCCGTATACATTGATAAAGCTAAAGCTAGAGATATTAATTCAGGAATAATACTTACACCTCCTCTAAAATTATAAACTGTGGGAGTTAATTTATATAACTCAGGATAATCGAATGATAAAGTTACGCCACCTATTAAAAATGTGGTTGAAGGCAACAATATTAAAATTAATATGGAAATAATTCCTACAGGAATATGCTTTCCAAATTGTTCTCGTTGAGTTTTTCCATATTTTCTAACAAAAAATATTGCAATAATGGAAATTAAGACTGATGAAAAAAATATTGAAAAATTTGTCCAAATAAATTTTGGCACATACCATCCTTTAATTGTTAAGTAGGAAATATCATTAAAATTCATTGCGTTTTCAGGTAAAGGTAGTAATCTTAAAGCGCCGTAATACCAAAAAAATATTTGTAATAACAAAGGTATATTTCTAAAAATTTCAACATACCATTCAGCAGTTTTAGCAATTAAATAGTTTTGTGATAATCTTCCTATTCCTATTGTTACACCTAAAATAGTACAAAAAACTATTCCTATAACTGATACTAATAATGTATTTAATAAACCTACTAAAAAAGCTCTCCCATATGAATATGAGCCGTCATAATCAATCATTGAAAAAGTAATATCAAAGGATGACTCTTGACTTAAAAAACCATATCCAAAAGAAATACCTCTATTGCCCATATTTACTTGGGCGTTATAAGAAAAATAAGCAATTACAGAAATTATGAAAGCTAAAGTTAAAACCTGAGGTATCAGTTTTTTTTTATTTTTAAAATCTATTGAAAATTTTTTAAGGTTCATTCTTCCTTAACATAAAAAAAAGGGCTGGATAAATCCAGCCCTTTTTAATTATATATTATTAATTATCTCGCTGGTGCTACGTAAAGTAGACCACCTTTAGTCCAAAGCTCATTTGGACCTCTGTTTGGCATAATACCAGTGTCAGCTATGTGCTTTTTATAGATTTCACCGTAGTTTCCAACTTGCTCGATAATTCTCAAGCTCCATTCGTTATCTAAACCAAAAGCAGCACCTAATTCACCTTCAGACCCAACTAATCTCTTAATTTGTGGATTATCTGAATCTTTTAGGCTTGAGGCGTTAGATGAATTAACACCATATTCTTCAGCTTCAATCATAACGTTTAAAGACCATCTTACAATGTCTTCCCAAACTGAATCACCTTGACGCACAACTGGTCCAAGCGGTTCTTTTGAGATAGTTTCAGGTAATACTTTGTGTTCATCAGGGTTACTCATTTTTGTTCTTTGAGCAGCTAAACCTGATTTATCAGTAGTGTAAGTATCACATCTTCCAGCATCATACGCTTGAACTACTTCATCAGCTTTTTCGAAAGCGATTGGTTCATAACTTATGTTGTTAGAATTAAAGAAATCTCTCATGTTTAACTCAGTTGTGGTTCCAGTGTTTGTACACGCCGAAATACCATTTTTAAAATCTTTAACTGAATTAATTCCAGAGTTTTTTCTTACCATGAAACCTTGACCATCATAGAAATTAACACCAACAAATGTTAAACCGATGTCAGCATCTCTTGATAAAGTCCATGTAGTGTTTCGCGCTAAAACGTCGATTTCACCAGAAGTTAGTGCAGTGAATCTTTCTTTTGCGCTTAACGGAGTATATTTAACTTTGTCAGCATCGCCTAGTACAGCGGCTGCAACAGCTCTACATACGTCAACGTCTATACCAGTCCAATTTCCAGATGCATCAGCATTTGAAAATCCAGGAAGTCCTTGTGAAACTCCACATTTTACGAAACCGGCTTTTTTTGTGTTTTCTAAAGTTTTTGATTTTTTAGAACCCGCACCACCACCTGATTGCGAACACGCAACTAAAGCCAATGAAGCTAATCCTACAAATATCAAACTTTTTATTGATTTAATCATATTATGATTTCCTCTTTTTAATTATTGTTAACAATATTTTGAAAAATTAATTTCAAAAGAGTCTTATTATGTTTCAATTAGATTATAATTTCAACTCAGTGATATACTATATATTGTTAATTAATCATAAATTTACTAAATGCATGGAAATACAACCAAATATGAGTAAAAATTTGATTTTACTATATAAATAAAAAATAATCATAAACTTAAATCAGTGGAGGTTAATTCGTGAAGTCTACTTAAGGTTCTTCTAAATGGTATATTTAATTTTTTTGAAGAACTTAAATTTTCAAGAGTAGAAGAGATTGAAATCATTAAAGGAATTTTATTTTCATATAAAATATCGATTAAAGTAATGAATCTACTTTGTTGATTTAAATTTTCATCAGAAAAGTTAGGAATTTTTTCAATTAAAATAAATTTGCATTTTTTTGCAATTTTTAAGTAATCTTCAGCACCAATATTAACATCACAAAGCTCTCTAAAATCAAATCTAGCAAATCCCTCATAAAAATTCGAAATTATAAAATTTCGGCCTTTTATTTCCAGTTTAATGATTGTTTTTGTCTTATTTTTTGTAAGTTCTCTAAAAATTTGATTTACAGATAAAATTTTTTTTTCATTGAGAGAGTAAAAAACTCTTTTTAATTTTGTTGTACTTAATTTTCTATAATCATTATTTAAATTTAATTCCTTTTGAATTGAATTTTTTTTAATTATATAAAGAAATCTTAAAAATTGTTCCCTTTGTAATCCATCTTTATATAAATCATCAATTTTAGTATTAGATGTCAAAATTATTTTAATATCTTCATCAAAAATTGTTTCAAATAACTTTCCCAATATCATTGCGTCAACAATACTTGTCACTTGAAATTCATCTAAATATATTAATTTATATTTTTTTAACTTATTTACAAAATTATAAATTGAATTATTTTTTTCTTTCATTTTATGACGGTAATCATGAAAATTAATCATAAATTCATTAAAATGAACTCTTTGTTTGGGGATATATAAAAAATTATAAATAAAATTTAAAATCATTGTTTTTCCTACTCCTACATTGCCATATAAATAAAAACATTTTTTTTGTTTTTTTTTAAAAAAATAATTAAAAATATTTTTTTTAGTACTTAAAAAGTCAACAAGTGAGTCTACAATTTTTAATTGCTGCAAATTTTCTTCAAAATTGTTTTTCTCACAATATTTGATAAACGAGTCTTTTAAAGATCTCATTTGCATAAATTTAGGATAAATTATCTATAACGGTTTTTTTATATTCAGTAATATTAGGTGGGTCACTTAAATCTTTAGTTCTAAATTTTTTATCAGATATCATTTTTTCTATAGGGTTAATTATTAATATTGACATTTTTTTTCTTTAGTAACTCCGTATCCAACTAAATATTTGATATTATAGTTTGTCATTTTATTTAATATTATTTTCCCATTTTAAAGTGCTTTTAACAATTAAATTTAACCTATTAAACCTAGGCTTCCAATTAATAAAATTATATAAGTTTTTATTATTAGCAATAATCTTTACCATATCGCCATTTCTTCTTGGTAAAACTAAAATTTTAATTTTTTTACTTGTGTGTTTTGAAAATTCTTGAATAACTTCATTTACTGATACACCTTTACTATATCCACAATTTAATATTTTAGATTTTTTTACTTTGTCAATTTTATTTAAAACTTTGAAATGTATTTCAGCAATATCTGAAACATGAATATAATCTCTTATACATGTTCCATCTTTTGTTTTATAATTTGTTCCGTAAATTTTAAATACTGGTTTTCTTTTATTTAATTCTAATGAAAGATTTTTAAAAAGTTGATCACCTTTATTGATTTGACCAATTTTACCTGAAGGACTTGATCCAGCGACATTAAAAAATCTTAAAATACCATAATTTAAAGAGTTTTTTTTACTAAATGATTGAATAATATTTTCACCTCTTAATTTAGTTTTGCCGTAAATGTTTGTAGGTTTTAGTTTTGAATTTTCATTTACTTTTATAAGACCATCTTTATAAACAGCGCATGTTGAAGAAAAAACTAGATTTCTAACTTTTGTTTTTTTTACAGCTAATAACAAATTTTTAGTACCCTCTACATTAATTCTTTTGTATTTTTTCGGTTTTTTTTGACTCTCGCCTACAGACAAAACTGCTGCAAGATGTATGATTGAATCTATTTGGTTTTGTTTAATTATTTTATGAATTTTTTTTACGTTCAATATGTTTTCTTTAAAAAATTTAGCTTTTTTATTAATTAATTTTTTATAGCCAGTAGATAAATTATCTACAATAAAAACATTTTTTTTATTTTTGATTAATATTTCCGATATATGTGAGCCAATATAACCGGCTCCTCCTGTAATCAGTATATTTTTTATCATTTTATACTAATTATCAGGTTTGAAGATTAAACATAAGCCATTATTACAAAATCTTTTACCTGTAGATTTGGGTCCATCATTAAAAACATGGCCATGATGGACACCACATTTTGCGCAATGATATTCAACTCTCTTGACTCCAAAAGAATAGTCTATTTTAGTGTTAAATGCTCCTGGTAGTGACTTGTTAAAAGAAGGCCATCCAGTTCCACTATCAAATTTTGTATTTGAAGCAAATAATTTTGCTCCACAATTCGCACAATGAAAAAAACCTTTTCTTTTTTCACTATTATGTGAGCTTGAAAAAGGTTTTTCTGTAGCTTCACTGAACATTATTTTTTTTTGTTCTTTTGTAAGATTTGGATTAAAAATTTTTTTTGTGGTAGAAAATAGCATTTTATAAGGTAGTAAAATCGATGAAAAAAAAATTAAACTTATTAACTTTAAATATTTTCTTTTATTTTTTTTCATTTAAATTGGTGCGCTCTGAAGGATTCGAACCTTCGACCCTCGGTTTAGAAAACCGATGCTCTATCCAACTGAGCTAAGAGCGCAAATTATTATTACTTTTACTTAAAAACACACCAAGTGGTCAATATAAATCGGCGTTTTAATACCAAAATTTTCTTCAACCTCATGTTGATGAATATGATGAGAGTGAACAAAAACGGGTATTAGATCATTATTTTTTGTTTTTAATGTATAAATGAAATTTGTTCCTCTAAATTTCCTATCAATAATTTTTAATTGTAGACTACTTTTATCATCATGTTCTAAGTCTTCAGGTTGTACTAAAAGTTTAACAGCTGTTCCTTTTGGGTATTTCTTAACAAAATCTCCCTTGATAATACCTAAACATTTGTGCTCAACACTATGATCATCAAGAACCTTGGCGTCAACTAATATCCCTTTATTTAAAAAATTTACCACTTCAATTGAATTAGGATAATGATGAATATTATAAGGAGTATCATATTGTTTCATAGTTTGACTTAATATAATTCCACAATAATCTGCCATATAAAAAGCTTCATACGAGTCATGTGTTACCATTATTGTAGTGATTTTATTTTTTTTTAATATTTTTTTAATATTTAATTGCAATTCAACTTTTAAGCTCTCATCTATATTAGAAAATGGCTCATCTAAAAGCAAAAGATCTGGTTTTGACATTAATGATCTAGCTAAAGATACTCTTTGAGCCTCACCGGCGCTTACTTGATGTGGAAATTTTTTTTCAAGACCTTCTAAATGCAATAAATGAATTAATTCTTTTGCTTTAAAATTATATTTAGAGTTTCTATTTCTTTTTGCTCCAAAATTAATATTGTCGATAATAGTATAATGTGGAAATAAACTATTGTCTTGAAACGATAAAGCAATATTTCTCTTTTCAGGTTCAATATGCCCATCTTCAGAAGAAAGAATTTTTCCCTTTAAAGAAATATTTCCTTTAGGTATTTTTTGCAAACCAGCAATAGATCTTAAAATAGTGGTTTTTCCTATGCCAGAAGGTCCTAGTAAACAAATAATATCACCTTCATTTTTAATTGTAAGATTGAAATCTAAAACTTTATTTAATTTACTAGCAACAAAAGTAGTGTTTTGAATTTCTAAAAAATTATTAAACATTATATTTTAATATAATACTATTTATCTGAAAGTATATGTTTCGAAGTAAAAAAAATAAGTAACCCAGCCCAAAATATTAAAAATAAGGAAGGAAGTGCTGCTGCTTCTAATAAATCTTGTGAGGCATATGCATAAGCTTTTGTGGCGAAAGTATCAAAATTAAACGGTCTTAATATTAATGTAATTGGCAATTCTTTTATAATTTCTATAGCAATCAAAATACCAATCAATAAAATACTATTTTTTAAATAAGGTATGTGAATTTTTCTAACAGTCCTTAATTTAGTATATCCGAGTAAATAGGAGCTTTCATCTATAGATTGATTAATTTTTAAATAATTTGATTTAATTCCGCTAAAAGCAAGAGAGTAAAATCTTATAAAATAAGCAAGTACTAATCCTAAAATTGAACCTATAAATATTTTTTTCATATTTAAAAACCCGAAGTTTAGTGTAAGGAAATCACTTAACAATGAAAAAAAAGATATAAATGCTAATGCTAAAATAACCCCAGGTATTGCATATCCTGAAATTGAAAACAGACTTAGATAATTTAAAAATTTACTTTTTGATATTCTATTTCCATAATTTATTAAAAAAGAAAATATTAGCAATGTTAAACTTGCTATAATGACTAAAAATAAGGTATTCAAATTTAATGACCATAAATCTATATCTTGAAAGTATTTTGGAAATTTAAATGTCCAATAAGCCATTTGTAAAAATGGAAAAATAAAGCTTAAGAAAAATAGCAATGAACAAAAAATTATCGGAAAATAAGACTTCTTACCATTAAGTTCAATTTTAGGAATCGGTTTATAGCCTTCTGAAGGTTGATGATATTTTGCTCCACCTCGAGAAAAATTTTCTATAAAAAATAAAACTAATATGAGTAACAATAAAATAAAAGACAATTGATTTGCAGTATTTAGGTCATCATATGATAACCATGAATTATAAATTCCAGTTGTTAAAGTTGATACACTAAAAAATTCAACTGTTCCAAAATCAGAAACGCATTCCATAGCTACTAGAGATAATCCTGCGACTATTGCTGGTCTAGCAGATGGAAGAATAATTTTGAAAAAACTTTCTTTAGCAGAAAAACCAAGATTCTTGCTTACTTCTATTAAATTGTTTGATTGATAATAAAAAGATGCTCTAGTTAGAACGTAAACATATCCAAACAAAGAAAAAGACATAGATATTATAGCACCCATCATTCCATCAAATTTAGGAATATATTTATTATAATCACCTTCGCCAAAGATCCATTTTAAAAGTGTAAACAGAGTTCCAAAATTTTCGAAAAACGCAGTCAAAGAATATGCGTAAATATAAGCTGGAACTGCAAAAGATAATATTAAGCCCCATTTAAAAAAATTTACCCCAGGAAAATTATAAAATGATACAAAGTAAGCTGAAAGCACGCCAAAAATAAGAGTCAACAATAAGACACCTACTAAAATTATTGTAGTATTTGAAATATAGTTAATTAAAAAAGTATTTTTAAGTAGCAAATAATATTCGCTAGTAGATCCAAAAAAACTTGAGAAGACCGTTAAAATTGGCATAGCTACTAATAATGAAATTAGTAGTGAGCTGAAATACCAATAATTTATATTTTTAATCATATTTTAAAACTCTGACTAAAGCGGCTATTTTATCTGAGGGGATAACAAGCGAGCATTTAAATCAGAGAGTTTGACGTCAAATTTAATCTTTTTTAAATAAAGATGATACAATTTTTTTTATTTCCTCAATTTTAATCTTTGAAATCTCTCTGTCTGATAATTTTTGTTGCATTTTAAATGCCTCATTCAAACAAGGCGTACAACCAGTTTTAAGCTTATTTAAGTTTAAATCTTTTTTATTTGTACGCCTCATTTTTATTAACAAACTAAACTATTTCCAGCCAGCCCCTGTCATTACTTCCAAAGCATCGGATTGTTTCTTTCCGTAGTTAGCAACTTTGGTTTTAAGATCTTGTTTAAAATCTAATCCCATATTTACTACTAATGGATGCGGAGAAACACCTGCTATCATAGGGTATTCAAAAGTATTATTCACAATATGTTCTTGTGCTTCTTTACTTAACAAGAACTCCACTAACTTAATTGCATTAACTTTATTTGGTGCTCCTTTAACCAATCCTGCACCACTAATGTTCATGTGCGTTCCCCTGTCATTTTGATTAGGAAAGAAGGGTTTAACTTTTTCAGCAGCTGCTTGTTGTTCTGGACCTTTGTTGCCAGATAACATTAAAGCTAAATAATAAGTATTAGCTACAGCAATATCGGCTTCACCAGCCGCTACAGCTAAAATTTGAGCTCTATCATTGCCTTTTGGATCTCTTGCCATATTTGAAACTACACCTTCAGACCAATCAGCTGTTGCTCCTTTACCATTATTTTTTATTAACGAAGCAACTAATGACTGGTTGTAAATGTTGTTAGAAGCTCTTATTACAAGTCTACCTTTCCATTTAGGATCAGCTAAACTTTCATATGTTAATCCAGAAAGTTCTGCACCGGTTACTCGTTCTGGTGCGAAGTAAACTATTCTAGCTCTTTTTGCAATTCCAACCCATTTAGAGGTTCTAAAATTACTTGATACAGCAGATTTAATTGATGAAGTATTTAAACCAGCCTGAAGCATACCTTTAGCGTCAAAAGAACCTAATCTACCAGCATCTGCAGTGATGTATAAATCCGCTTTACTGTCAGATCCTTCCTCAATTATTCTTTTTTCTAATGCACCAGACTTACCAGAAACAACATTAACTTTAATTCCAGTTTTAGCTGTAAATTTCTCATAAAGCTGTACATCTGAATCATAGTGTCTAGCACTAAAAATGTTAACTTCATTAGCTTGAGCTACGCTAAATACAAAGGTAGCTAAGTAAGCTATAATTCCTATGGTTAATTTAAATTTATTCATATTTCCTATTTTTTAGTTAATAATGATTACCATTTACAGTAGAATGAGAATGATTATCAATCGCATAATTGACGCAGTTAAAAATATACTCGTTGCTTAATAGTTCAATCTAGAGTTTTATAAGAAAATGTTACAAATTAATCCTAAAAAATTTAAAATCATAAATAACAAAACTATACCCTCTCCTTTAAGACCGAAGTTTAGAAATAAGAACGCAACAAACATTTATTTTTTATCCAAAAGAAAAGTTCAAGGAGAGAAGAAAAATTTAATGATCACAAGAATTAAAGTTGCGATATATATACTTGTAATAGGTATAGGTGGATATCTACTTACTAACTAAATTATTTTAATTTTTACGATACCTAAATTTTCAATTTTACCAATATAAAAACCTTTACTTAAAATTGGAACCACCCCTACTGTTGAACCTGTAAAAACATAAAAATTTTTTTTAAGTTTAATTTTATCTTTTTGAAGTTTATTTAAAACAAAAAATAAAGAATTCATAGGATTAATATAAACAGTATTAGTATTACCATTAACAAAATGTTTTATATTTTTATTTGAAATATTTGTTTTTAAATTTTGAACATTATTATTTTTAAATTTTTTTTTTGGTCCGATCACAAATTTTACATTAGCTCCAAAATCAGAACATAAGTCACCTAAACTTTTGATACCACTTTTTTTTTGTCTATAACCAACTATCTCAATGCAAGGAGCAATATGGAAAATAAATTTCTTCATATTATTCTTTGTTACCTTATTCTTTAAATCGAAAAAATTTTTTTTTATGAAATAACATACTTCAAGTTCTATTCCCATTGTGTACTTATTTATTTTAACACTTTTATTATTTTCTAAAATATTGTGTTTGTAAACAGAAGCATAAAAAGGTTCTTTTTCTTTTAGTTTTTTTAGCACAGGAATGCCAGTTCCAGCTGCTTTAAATCCAGATATTGGTTTTTTAATTTTACTTTCACATAATCTTCTAAACTTTTGAGCTTCAGTAAGTTTTTTTGTGTATTTTGACGGTATTGGAGAAATAATCTTATTTTTTAAAAATGCATCTACAAGTTTATTCGCATATTTATTTAAATCTTTACTTTTCATTAAATTTTATCACCTATATAGATTCCTAAAGACAGTGCAGTTTCTACTAACGAGTCATTTCTTTCAACATTCTTATAGGTACTTATTCCTTCGTCTATAGGTACATCAACTACTTTTCTATCTTTCCACGCAACCATGCGATCAAATTTTTCCTGATTTAATAAATCCACAGCATAAACGCCAAATGCACTTGCTAAAATTCTATCACTTGCTGTTGGTGGTGCTCCTCTTTGAACGTGACCTAATGTTGTAACCCTGCATTCCACATCTGTTTTTGTCATTAATTCTTGAGAAATATAATCTCCTATTCCTCCTAATCTTTGTTCACCATCCATATATTTATGTAATACTGTTTTTCCATCTTCTTTTTTTACAGCTTCAGCAACTACTATTAGAGAATGTTGAATGTCTTGTTTTTTCATAAAGTTAAGTTTTTTAATTATTCCATCAATAGAGTATTTAATTTCCGGTATAAGTATAATGTCAGCACCCCCAGCTATACCTGCATTAAGCGCAATATGACCGGCGTCACGTCCCATTACTTCGAGAATCATAGATCTTCTGTGACTAGCAGCAGTAGACTGTAGATTGTCTAAAGCTTGTGTAGCTACATCTACAGCAGTATGAAATCCAATAGAACTTTCTGTAGCCCCTACATCATTATCAATTGTTTTTGGAATAGCTACAATTTTCATGCCGCCAGCCTTTGCTAATTTTTTTAGGATTTGCATACTACCATCCCCACCGATGATGATTAAACCATCAAGCTTCATTTGATGATAACCTTCTATAATTTCTTTCGACCTATCCAAAAATTTTCCATTAGTTGTTGGAAATTTAAAAGGATTGCCTTTATTTGTAGAACCTAAAAACGTACCACCTTGTCTTAATAAGTAACCTTCAAAAGTTTTATGAGTTAATTCAATAGCAGACACTGGTCTTTCCATAAGTCCTGCTGTGCCGTCTTTAATACCAAAAACATCCATATTGTACTTATTTTTTGCTCTAAAGAAAATCGACCTAATTGCAGCATTTAGACCTCCACAATCTCCTCCACTAGTTAAAATTCCAATCTTCTTATTTATCATATTAATTATTCTTAAATATTTTTTTTTGAGGCAAGAAGTGTTATAACACAAAAATTTCATAATGGAAAAAAAAGCCAAAATTATAGCTACTCTAGGTCCAGCAATTTATAGTCGTAATAAGTTAAAACAGCTCGTTAATTTAGGCGTTGATGCTTTTCGAATAAATTTTAGTCATAATACTAATGGTATAGGTAAAATTGTCACTAAAATTAGAAACATTGAAAAAAGTACAAGAAAAAAAATTTCACTAATTGCTGATCTCCAGGGCGTAAAACTTCGTATCGGTATAATAAAAAATGAAAGTCAAAAAATTAAATTTAATCAAAAATTTATTTTTGATAACAAGATTGAAATTGGTGATGATAAAAGAGTTACTTTTGCTTACCCTAAAATTTTAAAAAAATTAAAAAAAGGTAATAAAATCCTAATCGATGATGGTAAATTTATTTTTATAGTAACAAAAATAATAGGTAATTCAGTTGTTACAGTTTGTAAAAGTCAAAATTGTTTTATAAAAAGTAATAAAAGTGTTCATATACAAAATGTAGACATTGCTTTTAACAAATTAACAATAAAAGATAAAAAAGATATCAAATCTGCAATTAAACTTGGCTGCAACTGGATAGCGCTATCTTATATTCAAAATGAAAAACTTATCCTTGAAGCTAGAAAAATAATAAATAAAGATATGGGTATAATTTCAAAAATTGAAAACAAGCATGCTTTAAAAAATATAGTTAATATTATTAAAGCCAGTGACTCAATTATGATAGCAAGGGGTGATTTAGCAATTGATATTGGTCACAGTGAAGTTCCTAAAGTTCAGTTAAGTTTAATAAAAAAATGCTCGCAATATTCCAAATCTGTAATAGTTGCAACTCAAATGTTGGAAAGTATGATTGAAAATAATACAGCAACTCGTGCCGAAATTAATGATATTGCAACTGCAATTTTTCAAGGAGCTGATACAGTTATGCTTTCAGCTGAAGCTGCAATTGGTAAGTTTCCATCTCAAGCTGTGTCTACAATGTCAAAAACTATAATTTCAACTGAAAAATATAAAAAAGAACATATAGAGGATTTTAAAAATTCGATTATAACAAATAAGGACCCAGTAAAATCTATTCTTCTTTCCGTTAAAGACATTGCTTACAATACTAATGTAAAAGCTATAATAGTTTTTTCAAACTCAGGAAGATCTGCAAAACTCGTTTCAGCAATGAGACCGGCCGCAAAAATTTTAACAATCTCACCAAACATAAATGTGAGCAGGCAAGTTTCACTTCTATGGGGCGTACAATCTATTAATAGTCGTGATGCTAATGGTTGGAAAGATATGATGTCTATTTCAAAAGAAATAATCAAAAAGCTTAGGTTTATAAAAAAAGATGATTTTGTTATAATTACTGCTGGTTTACCTTTCGGTAAAGCTGGTATGACTAATATGATAAGACTTTACAAAGTTGGTAGCTAATGGAAGAAAATTTTAGCATAGATGAAATTCTATCTGCGGTCGACGAAATACAAAAAAGGAAGAAAAACAATATTGAAATCATAAAGAACAATTCAGATCGCAAAGATTTTTCTGCCGTACCTAAAAATACATTACAATTGATTGAAGAGGCTGAAAACAATTAATAGTTAAATTAATCCCGCAATTTGAATGGCGGTATCACACATTCTATTAGAGAAACCCCATTCATTATCATACCAAGAAAGCACCCTGCTAAACTTACCTTTAATTACTTGAGTTTGTGTTAAATCAAATATTGAACTGTGTGGGTTATGATTAAAATCTTTAGAAACCAACGGAGCTGAATTAGTTGCTAATATACCTTTTAAAGGGCCATTTGCAGCTGAGCTCATGGCATCATTAATGCTTTCAGCTGTTAATTCTTTTTTTGGTACAAATGTTAGATCTATTAAGGATACATTTGGGGTTGGCACTCTTATTGCAGTACCGTCTAATTTTCCTTTTAAGCTAGGTAAAACTAAACTCATCGCCTTAGCTGCGCCTGTTGAAGTTGGTATCATCGCATCACCGGAAGCTCTTGCTCTTCTGAGATCTTTATGAAGCGTATCTAGTAATTTTTGATCACCTGTATAACTGTGAATGGTTGTCATATAACCATACTCAATACCAAAACTATTTTCCAATACCATTGCTACGGGGGCCAAACAATTTGTTGTGCAGGATCCATTTGAAATAATGTCATGTTCTTTTTTAAGATCTTTGCTATTAACTCCTTGAACAACAGTGAAATCAACTTCTTTAGCGGGAGCGGAAATAATTACTTTTTTTGCTCCAGCTTCGATATGTTTGCCTGCAGAAGCTTTATCTAAGAAAAAACCTGTGCATTCTAAAACAACATCAGCACCAAGTTTTCCCCATGGTAATTTAACTGGATCTCTTTCCGCAAAAACTTTAATATTTTGATCTCCTATTTGAAATCCGTCAGTAGAAGTTTTTACTTCATATTTAAGTGTGCCATGAGTACTGTCATATTTAATTAAATGAGCATTAGCTTCTATGGAGCCTAGGTCATTAATCCCTACTATTTGGATTTTGCCCTTATAATTTTCTAACAAGGCTCTTAATATTAATCTCCCTATTCTTCCAAAACCATTTATTCCAATTTTAATCATATATTTTATACGTATTTAAATACTAAAAAGAAATAAGCAACACAAATTATTGTTGCTATCCACAGAAGGCTACCAACTAAACCAAGCCAAGCTAAGTGGATAAAAGCGCTGCCAAGTAAAGATACAAACAATCTATC
>Ga0209631_10001037_pt1 | contig 36800 bp, 30 predicted proteins | sample COG_08_FD_184752 | JGI IMG/M metagenome (GOLD analysis project Ga0209631, IMG submission 184752) | Pelagic Microbial community sample from North Sea - COGITO 998_met_08 (SPAdes) (version 2) | ecosystem: Environmental > Aquatic > Marine > Neritic zone/Coastal water | place: Helgoland, sampling... | reverse complement strand
AGATTTATTTTCTATAGTTAATAAATCGACTTGATTGTGATACCTTAAAATAATATCACCAGCTGCTCTGGCAGCTCTAACTGCAATATTAACGGTAGGGTGCATCGTAAATGAGCCAAACAAATAAAGAAATGAATTATACCTTGACGAATTTTAATAAAGTAAGGATTGTCATGGTGAATACCACTGAACCAGGGAATATTGGAGCAGCGGCTAGGGCAATGAAAAATATGATGCTAAGTCAACTCTATCTAGTCTCACCATCAAACTATCCCTCAGCAGTTGCTACCGCAAGAGCTAGTGGAGCAGATGACGTTTTATCAAAAGCTTTAATCTGCACAACTTTAGAGGAGGCTTTAGAAGGAGTTAGCTTAGTAATAGGTGCAAGTGCTAGACAGCGAAATATTAAGTGGAGACAATTAGATGTTATTGAAACTTGTAATGAAATTCAAACTTCATTTTTATCAAACGAAAGGGACGTGGCTGTAGTTTTTGGGACTGAAAACTCTGGGCTAACAAATGAGGAGTTGGACTTGTGTTCTATCCTAATGACCATTCCGGGAAATCCTAAATATTTCTCATTAAATGTTGCTTCTGCGGTTCAGGTATTCGCATATCAGAACTTTGTTACTAACGTTGAAGGAAAATTTGATAATGCTCCAAAGGATACTGCTACTTTTGATGATTTGAATAGTTTTTATAAGCATCTTGAGCAAGTTCTTGAGCACATAAGCTACTTTGACTCGAAAAAACCTAAAAGTTTACTTATGAGACGTCTTAGAAGACTATTTGGCAGAAGTATTCCTGAAAAAGAAGAGGTAGCTATATTGAGAGGAATACTCAATAAAATCAATCCATATAAGCCATAAATAAAAAAAGCCCGAAAAACGGGCTTTTTAGGATCTTTAATAGCTTTTAACCTAGCATTAGTTTGTTCATTCTTTTTACGAACTCAGCGGGCTCTTTTATTTGACCGCCTTCACTAAGGACTGCCTGATCAAACAAAACTTTTACAATGTCATCGTCTACCTTAGTTTTGAGTTTCATAACTAATGGATGGCTCGGGTTTATTTCAAGAATTGGTTTAGTTTCTGGAACGTCCTGTCCAAGTGACTTCATGATTCTCTCCATATTGCCCCCTAACTCATTCTCATCTGCTACTAGACAAGAAGGAGACTCACTCAGGCGACTTGAAACCTTAACTTCTTTAACCTGGTTTTCAAGGATTTCCTGTGCCTTAGAGATAACTTTTTCATAGTCTTTGACTGTCTTCTCTTTCTTTTTCTTGTCTTCTTTTGAGTCGAGATCATCCAGATCTCCCTTGGCAATAGACTTTAAAGACAATTCTTCAAATTCTCCAAAGTTAGCGACTAGCCATTCATCAACTCTGTCTGATAGAAGTAAAACTTCGATATCCTTTTGCTTAAAAATTTCAAGATGCGGGGATCCTTTTGCTGCATCATAGCTATCAGCAGTAACATAATAAATATTTTTCTGATCCTTATTCATCCTTCCAATGTAGTCTTTGAGTGAAACCGTTTGGTCAGCAGAATCAGTTGCAGTAGAAGTAAATCTGAGAAGATTAGAAATTTTTTCTTTATTTGCAAAATCCTCAACGACTCCTTCTTTGATAACCATTCCAAACTCATTCCAGAAAGCTGCGTAATCTTCAGGCTTATTTTTGGACATTTTTTCAAGTTCTGAAAGAATTCTTTTAACTGAAGCCTTTTTAATAGTGTCGACAACTTTACTACCCTGAAGGATTTCCCTAGAGACATTTAACGAAAGATCTGCAGTATCAATGACACCCTTAATAAATCGTAGATATTGAGGAAGAAGTTCTTCATTGCCTTCCATAATAAAAACTCTCTTAGCATAGAGTTTAACGCCACCTTTTCTTTTGGGTTCCCACATGTCAAAAGGAGCTTTTTTTGGAATAAACAATAGAGAGGTGTAATCTAGTTTGCCTTCAACTCTGTTGTGGATTTGCGTTAACGGACCATCAAAATCATATGATAGCGATTTATAGAATTCATCGTAGTCACTTTGAGAGAGTTCTTTTTTGTCTTGCATCCAGAAAGCTGTAGCCTTGTTAATTGTTTCATAAACAATCTCAGTTTCACCTTCCTCTGAGGGTTTGACCATCATAATTGGAACTGTGATGTGATCAGAATACTTTGATACGATTCCTCGAAGACGAAAACCATCGATAAACTCACTTTCTGCTTTCTTGACATCAAGTATCACTGTTGTTCCATAATCTTCCATTTCAACAGTCTCAATGGAATACTCACCCTTGCCTTTTGAAGTCCATTTTGTACCATTTGCTTTATCATCTCCAGCTTTTCTACTAAGAAGAGTAACAGTATTAGAGACAATGAACGCAGAATAGAAGCCAACTCCAAACTGTCCAATTAGATTGGAATCTTGAGTTTGATTTTTATCTAAACTCTCTAAGTATTTTCTTGTACCAGAATTTGCAATGGTACCAATATTCTCCATAACCTCGTCCTGAGTCATACCGATACCATTGTCTCTGATGGTTACTGTGCCTGCATCTTTATCAACATCAATATGTATGCTTGGCTCTTGTTTTCCCTCTAGTAACTTGTCATTAGATAACGACTCAAACTTAAGCTTGTCGATTGCATCTGAAGCATTCGAAACAAGCTCTCTGAGAAAAATCTCTTTATTGGAATAAAGAGAATGAATCATCAAATTAAGAAGTTGAGAAACTTCAGTTTGAAATTCATGTGTTTGTTTCTTACTCATTCAAAATCCCCTATCGTTTAACGTAAAATGTAAAGATATGGTCAATAACGAAAAAAACAAGTACGAAAACGTAATTTTAACCAAACAAATTGAAGACTTTGTTGAGCACTTGAGTATTGAAAAAAACTATGCAATAAATACAATTTCGTCATATAAAAGAGACCTCCTTAAATTTTCAAGCTTCTTAGAAGTCAGAGAATTTTCTGATTTTAATTTGATTGACTCTGACGTTCTCAACCTGTTTGTAATGGAGCTGAGACATAGAAACACTTCAGGAAAATCAATAAAAAGATACTTATCATCTATCAGAGTTTTTTTTACCTTTTTAATTGACAACAATCAGATTGAGGTAAATCCTGCTCTAGCAATAAAAACTCCAAAAGTTGAGCGAGATCTTCCAAAAACCATTGATTTTGATGATTTAAAAAAAATGATGACAATTAATTCATCAAAATATAAAGAGCTAAGATCAGTATTGATGATAGAGCTGTTATATTCATGCGCGTTAAGAGTATCAGAACTTGTTGGGATAAATCTTGAAGATATTGATATGGACGAGGGATTTGTAAAGGTTATTGGTAAGGGAAGTAAGTCTCGATTTTCTCCAGTAGGGCAAACAACAATCGATGTTCTAAAACGTTACATTAAGCTCAGACCAAAGTGTGACTCAAATGCCTTATTTGTTAATAAAAAAAATACCAGAATATCTTCAAGAACAGTTCAAAATATTGTTAAGAAAAGAGCTTTAGAAGTTGGGGTTTCAATTAATGTCCATCCTCATATGCTAAGACACGCGGCAGCTACACATTTCTTGCAATCAAGTCATGATTTGAGGACAGTTCAAGAGTATTTGGGCCATAAAAGCATTAAAAGCACACAGGTCTATACCCATCTAGATTTTCTAGAGCTTTCAAAAGTTTATGATGAGTTTCACCCGAGAGCAAAAAAATGATAATTAATACTAGAATTCGACTAGCCCTGCATCATTTAAAAAAAGGAGTTATAGCTCACCCAACAGATACAATCTACGGTCTTGGATGTCTTGCTAATAATTCAGCTGGCATTCAAAAAATTATTGAGCTTAAAAAAAGGAATCTAAACAAAGGATTTATTCTGCTTGCCTCTGATATAAGCTATCTATTTCCTTATATAGATTCCAATATGAGCATGGATCTCTTTAAAGAAATATCATTGCCTTCTAATAAACCAACAACTTTTTTAGTGCCTAAGTCAGATGAATTGCCACCTTTATTGGCTGGTGGTAATGAGCTTTTAGCAGTTAGAATTACTTCAAATTCGCTGATCAAGTTTTTTTGTGAAAAAACTGACTCGGCTCTAATTTCAACGAGTGCAAATTTACAAGGGAAAAAAGTGGCTACAACTAAACGTGAACTTAAAAGCTACTTTGGAAACCAGCTAGACTATGCATTACCTCCGAGTGGGTATAATTCTCAACCTTCTCGGATAATTAATTTGATGACTGGCGAGCGTATTAGGTAATTACTTAATGATAGAACAAGTAGAAAAGTATTTATTAAATCTTCAAACTAATATTTGTGAAGAGTTTGGAGATTTAGACTCAAAGTCAGACTTTGATAAAGACGTATGGGAGAGAGATGATGGTCGGGGGAGTGGAATCACTCGAGTCATTTCTAATGGAAGTCTTTTTGAGAAAGGCGGTGTCAATTTCTCAATTATCAGTGGCGATAAGATGCCCAAATCAGCTACAGAGCTTCGACCTGAATTAGAAGGAAGAAAATATACAGCACTTGGGATTTCATTAGTATTCCATCCTGAAAATCCATTTGTTCCAACAACTCATGCAAATGTTCGCTTCTTCATAGCTGAAAATAAGGGTGAGGAGCCTTTATGGTGGTTTGGTGGAGGGTTTGACCTGACTCCTTATTATGGATTTGAAGAGGATGCAATTCATTGGCATGAAGTTGCCAGTAAGGCATGTAAGCCCTTTGGAGATAAAGTTTACGAAAGGTATAAGAAGTGGTGTGATGATTATTTTTATCTAAGTCATAGGAATGAGCAGCGCGGTATTGGTGGATTGTTTTTTGATGATCTCAATGAAGGAGGATTTGATTCTTGCTTTGAGTTTATGAAAAGTATTGGAAATCATTTTATTGAAGCCTATAAGCCAATCGTCCTAAGAAGGCAAGGAATGCCCTACACTGATAAGCAGAAAGAGTTCCAACTTTATAGAAGAGGCCGATATGTTGAATTTAATTTAGTTCAAGATAGAGGTACATTGTTTGGCCTTCAAAGTGGAGGGAGGACTGAATCAATTCTTATGTCACTTCCACCGAATGTAAACTGGGTATATCAATTCAATATTGAGTCAAAAAGTGAAGAGGAAAAACTAATGAATTACTTTTTAAAACCAAGAGATTGGATTTCATAAATATCAACTTAAGTTGAATTATTTTCTAGTGAAAAGCCCAGAAAACTAGGATATAATCCACTGTTGAAATATCTTTTGTTGTTCTCAATCTAGATTAGAGTCAACATTTCGTTTGCAACGGCGCAGACTTCTGACAATGCCTGTCAAAATTAAATTTACTATTATTTTTAGGGAGTATAGCTATGTCTGCAAAAGATGTAATGAAAACGATCGAAGAACAAAGCGTAAAGTTTATAGATTTCCGCTTTACAGATACTAAAGGAAAAGAGCAGCACGTCAGTGTTCCAGCTCATACTGTTGATTCTGAAAAACTTGAAGAAGGTCAAATGTTTGACGGTTCTTCAATTGCTGGTTGGAAGGATATTAACGAGTCTGACATGATTTTAATGCCTGACTGTGATACGGCAATTATTGATCCATTTACAGAAGAAGTAACTCTAAATATTCGTTGCAATATTATCGAGCCTTCAGATATGAAGGGGTATGTAAAAGACCCTCGTTCAATTGCACATAGAGCTGAAGCATACTTAAAGGATTCAGGAATTGGTGATACTGCTTATTTTGGTAACGAACCTGAATTTTTTGTATTTGACAGCGTGAAGTGGGATACAGGACATGGAATGGGCAAGGCTTTCTTTGAGATTAACTCTGAAGAGGCTGCGTGGAGTTCTGGTGAGGATATGGAAGGTGGTAACAAAGGTCACCGCCCAAGAGTTAAAGGTGGTTATTTCCCAGTTCCTCCTGTGGATTCTTTACATGATCTTCGTTCTCAAATGTGTTTAGCAATTGAAGAGATGGGTGTTACTACTGAAGTTCACCATCACGAGGTTGGTACAGCTGGACAATGTGAAATTGGTGCATTATTTAATACCCTAGTTAAGAAAGCTGATGAAACTCAGATTTTAAAATACTGTGTTCATAATGTAGCTCATCTATATGGTAAGACAGCAACATTCATGCCAAAACCAATTGCCGTTGATAATGGAAACGGCATGCATGTTCATATGTCAATTGCAAAAGATGGTAAAAATTTATTCGATGGTGACGGCTATGGAAACTTAAGTGAAACAGCACTCTACTATATTGGCGGTGTTATTAAACACGCGAAGGCATTAAATGCATTTACAAATCCATCCACTAATTCATACAAGCGATTAGTGCCAGGTTTTGAAGCTCCAGAAATGCTTGCTTATTCAGCTAAGAACCGTTCAGCTGCTATAAGAATTCCATTTGTATCGAACCCTAAAGGACGCAGAATAGAAGTTCGCTTCCCAGATTCAACAGCGAATCCATATCTTGCCTTTGCGGCACTTTTAATGGCGGGTCTTGATGGAATTAAAAACAAGATACATCCTGGCGAGCCAGCTGATCAGGATCTATACGAAGACAGTGATGGATCTATTCCTAAAGTCAGTGGTATGCTTCATATCGCTCTTGAAGAATTAGATAAGGATCGTGATTTTCTTAAGCAGGGCGGCGTTTTTACTGATGAAGTAATTGATTCATTCATTGAACTAAAGATGCAAGAAGTGACTGCTATGAGAGCTTCACCTCAGCCACTTGAGTTTGACTTATATTACAGTTGTTAATATTGTTATATTCAAAATAATAAAAAGCCGCACAGAGTGCGGCTTTTTATAATCTATTAATAACTATTTGTATACGTTAAAATACATGTTAATTTATTTTAAAATTCATAACAAAGATGATTGAACTAAGAAATGACTGGCAAATAAATGAAATTAAAGCTCTATTTGAGCTCCCCTTTAATGATCTTCTATTTAAGGCACATTCTATCCATAGAGAAGCATTCGATCCAAATAAAGTCCAAGTTAGTTCATTATTAAATATTAAAACTGGCGCTTGCCCTGAGGATTGCTCATACTGCTCTCAAAGTTCAAAATATGACACTGGGCTTGAGCGTGAAAAGCTGATGGAGGTTGAGGAAGTTCTCAAGCAAGCTCAAAATGCAAAAAACAAAGGAGCAACTCGATTCTGTATGGGCGCTGCATGGCGAAATCCGACTGATAAAAGCTTAGATAAGGTGATTCCAATGATTCAAGGCGTAAAAGCAATGGGAATGGAGACGTGTGTGACTCTGGGTATGTTATCCCCGAAGCAAGCTGCTGTTCTAAAAGATGCCGGTCTGGATTATTACAATCATAATATTGATACATCGAAAGAGCACTATTCTAATGTTGTTACAACACGTCAATTTCAAGACAGATTGGATACTTTGGAAGCCGTTAAGGATGCCAATATCAATGTTTGTAGTGGCGGTATTCTAGGGATGGGTGAAACACAGTCTGATAGAGCTTCAATGCTTCAATCTTTAGCTAACCTTGAAAAGCATCCAGACAGTGTTCCAATCAACTTACTTGTTCCAATTCCTGGAACTCCATTTGAGAATGTAAAACCCCCCAGTGAAAGTGAATTTGTTAGAACTATAGCTGTTGCGAGAGTCTTAATGCCTCATTCTGTTGTGAGGTTATCTGCTGGTCGCCTTGATATGGGAGAGGGGATGCAGGCACTTTGCTTTTTTGCTGGAGCTAATTCAATTTTTTATGGTGAGCAGCTTCTAACTACTGATAATCCAACGATTGCCAATGATAAGCTTCTCTTTAATCGTCTTGGTATTAATTCAGAAGATAATCAGCAATCAGTCGCTCAGGATATTGCACTTTAAGCAATCCAAGATTTTTACTCAATTTCTTGAGTTTTTCTTTACTTAATTGAGATATTTCATCATCTATTGCATCTGGCGTTAGGTCTTTCTCATCAATTAAAATCCCTGCTTCTTGTTTGGACAAGTACTGAGCGTTAATGGTTTGATGATTATCGATTGCATATGGAAATGGAATAAGTATCGCAATTGTATTTGAAGCTATTAGTTCAGAAACTGTCATTGCTCCAGCTCTGCATATAACTAAATCTGCCCAAGCATAAGCATCTTCCATATTGCTAATAAATGAATCTATTTTTGCTTGAGGGTGGCCACTCCTGCTATAAAAAGACTTGACTTCATCAAAATGATTTTTTCCAGTTTGATGCCAGATGTTGACTGGTGATTTAATCATTGGAATTATTTCATTAATTTTTTTTGCTCCTAAAGAGCCTCCTAAAATAAGTACATTTTTTACTTCTGTAGGAGGTTTTTTTGGATGAGGTGAAAATAGAATAGGGTTCCCTGTTGTAATCACTTGGACTCTTTCATCAAATGAATGATCAAAAGCCTGAAAATTTAAAGTTGAAATCTTGCTTAAAAGTTTATTTGTAGATCCAGGAATAGTATTTTGTTCATGAATAAATAAGGGTACAAAAAAAATTTTTGCAACCAAGCCTCCAATGCCTGATGCATAGCCTCCCATTCCAATGACCGCGTTTGGTCTGTATTTTAAAAAGAGAGCTAGTGTCTGAATAAACCCAAAAATCAGAAACAATAAAGCTCTAAGAATGAATAGTAATTTTTTTCCACGAATTCCACTTGTAAATACTCCATGAAATTTTATGTTGTAGCTTGGAACTAAATCACTCTCCATAGAGTCTCTTCCACCAAGCCATTGAACTATCGCACCTCTTTTGGTTAGCTCTTTGGCAATTGAAAGTGCAGGAAAAATATGGCCACCTGTCCCGCCAGCCATAATTAGAATTTTTTTAGACATAGTGACGCTGTTTTGAGTATTTAGTCCTATTTTCCATATCTACACGCAAAATAATGGCTAATGAAATTATGGCAAATATCATTGATGTTCCGCCATAGCTTAGCAGTGGCAATGTAAACCCTTTGGGAGGTAAAAGACCTAAATTCATGCCAATATTGACCGTGATTTGCATCGCAAACCAGGTGCAGATTCCAAAGACAACATAGGAGCTGTAATATCTTCCTTTTTGAAGCGCTACCTTTGCAATCTTGAATCCTTTTAATAATATAAATAAAAAGGAAAGCAATACAAACATCATCCCTACGACCCCTAGTTCCTCTCCTATAACGGCAAAAATCATATCTGTATGTCGTTCAGGAAGAAGAGAATATTTTTGGATTCCAGCACCTATTCCAGTTCCAAACCAATCTCCTCTGGCAATACCAATCAATGCTTGCTGTGTTTGATGAACTTTGGCGTCGGTACTACCCCAAAAATCATCAACCCAGAAAGAAGTTAGTCGGGCAATTCGATTGGGATTTAGAAAAATAAATATACCTACAAAAGCAAATAAGCCAGCAGTTACAATTGAAAGTTGCTTTAAAAAAACTCCAGCAGCATAAAGCATAGCAAGCGCAGTTAATGAAATGATGAGGGTGGCTCCAAAATCGGTCTCTAATAGCAGAAGAACATCGGCAATACCAATAATCACAAGTGTTTTAAGAAAGCCTTTCCAGGGCTTTCTAATATCTTTTTCTTGTCGAATTAAAAAACCTGCCATAAAAAGGACCATAGACAACTTCATTAATTCTGAGGGTTGAAACTTAAAAAATACAAAATTAATCCATCTCGTTGAGCCATTAACAGTATGCCCAATTGGTGGTGGAAAAAATACTACTGTTAGTAATATTAAAGAGAGAATAAACAGTGGAATTGAATATTTTTGAAGAGTTGAGATTGGCGTATTCAACATAATCAATCCCGCAAACAAACCTGCACCAATAAATATAGTCTGTTTGAAAAAAAAGGAATAACTTGAAAAATATGCTAATGATGCAGAAAAAGACATCAGCCAGCCAAAAATTATCAAAGCCAAGATGGATGATAACAAAGCCTTATCAGGCATTTGTTTTGTTCTCATGTTTGGGTTCAATCTCATAGACAAATATATTTTATACTTTTATTTATTCAAAAGTTCTAATAGATAACTATAAGCTTAATAGTTAAGCTTTCAACAAGTCATTATGGGATAATATTTTATTTTCATAAATTTAATTTACCGATGATTTCTACTGCAAATGTCACCATGCAATTTGGTGAAAAACCACTCTTTGAAAATATTTCAGTAAAGTTTCAGAGTGGTAATCGATATGGTTTGATTGGCGCTAATGGATGCGGAAAATCAACATTAATGAAGATCTTGACTGGTGAGCTTAAGCCAACTCATGGATCTGTTCTTGTTGGAGAAGGGCAGAGACTTGGAGTTCTCTCTCAGGACCAGTTTGCTTTTGAAGAATATCGCGTTGTTGATACAGTCATTATGGGGCACAAAGAGCTCTGGAAAATTAAAGAAGAAAGAGACAGAATATATGGCCTTCCAGAAATGAGCGAGGACGATGGTATCAAGGTTGCAGAATTAGAAATGGAATTCGCTGAAATGGATGGCTATTCAGCTGAATCTTCTGCAAGTGAATTATTGCTTGGCCTAGATATACCTTTAGATCAGCACTATGGACTGATGAGTGAAATTGCTCCTGGATGGAAGCTCCGTGTCTTGCTGGCTCAGGCCCTTTTTTCTGATCCCGAGATACTTTTATTGGATGAGCCTACGAACAACCTAGATATTAATTCGATTAGATGGCTAGAAGAGGTTTTAAGTGCCAGAAAGTCAACAATGGTAATTATTTCACATGACCGTCACTTTTTAAACGGTGTTTGCACTCACATGGCGGATTTGGATTATGGTGCCTTGAATGTATTCCCTGGAAGTTATGATGATTTTATGATTGCGGCAACTGCTATTCAGGAAAGAATGAGGGCAGATAATGCAAAAAAGGAAGAAAAAATAAAAGATTTAAAACACTTTGTGTCTCGCTTCTCTGCGAATGCTTCAAAGTCTAAACAAGCTACTTCACGATTAAAGCAGTTAAATAAAATTGAATTAGATGATATAAAACCATCCTCAAGGGTAAGCCCCTACATTATTTTTAATCAAAGTAAGGAGCTGTTTAGAAATGTTCTTGAGGTTAAGGGTTTATCTAAAAGTTTTGATGGTGATCAAGTTTTAAAGGATATTAACTTGATGATTGAAACTGGAGAGAGAGTTGCAATAATTGGGCAAAATGGTATCGGTAAAAGCACCCTGCTTAAAACTTTATTTGGAGAGGTTGAGCCTGACAGTGGAACTAAAAAATGGAGTGAAAATTCAAATATTGGATACTATGCACAAGACCATAATAAAGAGTTTGAGAAAGATATGAGTGTTTTAGATTGGATGACTCAATTTAAAAATGAAAAAGATGACATTCAAATGATGCGGTCAGTTTTAGGAAAAATGCTTTTTGGCAAAGAAGATGTAAAAAAATCAGTCAAGTCCTTGTCTGGTGGTGAAAAAGGAAGAATGATATTTGGAAGACTGATGCTTCAAAAACCTAATATTTTATTGATGGATGAGCCTACAAATCACCTGGATATGGAGTCAATTGAGGCTTTGAATTTAGCGCTAGATAATTACAAGGGGACATTAGTTTTTGTCAGCCATGATAGAGAATTTGTTTCATCTTTATCTACAAAAGTAGTAGAGCTTAAGGATGATGGTGCTCATTATTATTCTGGAAATTATGAAGACTATCTTCTATCTCAAGTGTGAATTTAATTAAATTTCATATCGAAATCTATTGATTACCCATCGCTATATTTGATGGTTAAATACCATAATGATAATGAATGTTTTTAATGAAAAATTGATCTGATGTTTACAGGAATTATCCAAGCTAAGGGAAGTATTCGGGAGGTTAGCTCTTCTAATGAGGGTGCTCGGTTGAAAATTAATTCAAATGAATTGAACTTGTTGGACTCTAAGGTGGGCGACAGTATTGCGGTTGACGGAGTGTGTTTGACGGCAACTGAGGTAGCAGACAATTGGTTTAGTGCAGATATTTCAAATGAGACAATGAGTTGTACAACTTTTTCTAAGCTCACTCAAGGGCAAAATGTCAATCTTGAAAAATCTCTCAGACTGAATCAAGGAATTGATGGTCATTTGGTAAGTGGCCATGTGGATGGAGTTGGCGCAGTCAATTCAATTGATAAGGATGGTGAAAGTATTCGAATCAAGATTGAAGTCCAGAGTGATATTGTCAAATATATTGCTAAAAAAGGTTCGATTTGTGTCAATGGTGTTAGCCTTACTGTCAATAGTGTTGAGAATAATATTTTTGATGTTAATATAGTTCCTCACACATTTTCGGTGACAACACTTGGAGAGCTTAAACTTAATTCAATCGTTAATTTAGAGATCGACCAAGTTGCTAGATATGTTGAAAGACTTTTAACTCTAAAAGATCATAGGTGATTATGCAGGCTTCAATTAAAGAAATATTAGAAGACTACAAGCAAGGAAAAATGATCATCCTTATGGATGATGAAAATCGTGAAAACGAGGGTGATCTGTTGGTTGCGTCTGAAAAGGTAACGAAAGAGGATATCAATTTTATGGCCACTCATGGGCGTGGTTTGATTTGTTTGACTTTAACCCAGCAAAGGTGCCAACAGTTAAATCTTCCTTTAATGGTTTCTAAAAACAGTGACCTTCACTCCACAAACTTCACAGTTTCTATCGAAGCTGCGTCGGGAGTGACAACTGGAATTTCAGCTTCAGATAGAACTAAAACAATACTTGATGCTGTTGCAAAAGATGCAAAACCAATTGATATAGTTCAGCCTGGCCACGTTTTCCCTCTTATGGCTCAACAGGGCGGAGTTTTAATTCGAGCTGGACATACTGAGGCTGGGTGTGATTTAGCCCGATTAGCGGGCTTTGAGGCCTCCTCAGTCATAGTTGAAATTCTCAATGATGATGGCTCGATGGCTAGAAGTGAAGATCTATATAATTTTGGCAAAAAGCACAATATTAAAGTTGGTCATATCGCTGATTTAATTCACTACAGAGTTGAAAATGAAAAAACAGTTGAAAGGATAAGTCAGAGGCCATTTAAAACTAAGTATGGTGATTTCGAACTTTATTCTTATCTAGACACTATTCATAATGATATTCACATTGCACTTGTTAAAGGCACTATGAGTAAAAAAACTGAACCTTATGTAAGGGTGCATATGGAAAATATCTTCAAAGATGTTCTTCAAGAGGTTCAGCGGGGCTTTAGTATTAATAGTGCTTTAAGCATGATTTCAGAGGTAGATAACGGCGTTTTTTTACTGTTAAGAAAGCAGTCTAATCAGGCTATTCTAGAAAATATTGATAATCAAGATTATAAAAGCAGTGATGATGGCAAAACTTTCGGTATTGGCGCCCAGATACTCTCAGATTTGGGCGTTTCAAAAATGAAATCTCTTGGAAAGCCAAGAAAATGGCCTGGCCTAGAGGGTTTTGGAATAACAATTACCGAGTATGTAAATATTAAGGAGTAAAGGATTTGAAAGAGATTGAGGGTGATTTAACCATTAAAAATAAAAAAGTAGCAATAGTTGCTGCTCGATTTAATTTCTTTGTTGTTGAGCATTTGATCAGTGGAGCGAAAGAAGCGCTGCTAAAAAGTGGTGCTCATGAGGATGATATTGAAATATTTTATGTCCCTGGGGCTTTTGAAATACCATTGGCACTTAAAAAAGTAGTGGGCACAGGTAAATTTGATGGAATAGTTGCTCTAGGGGCGGTCATCAGAGGTGGGACGCCACATTTTGAGTATGTTTCTGGTGAATGTGTAAAAGGAATCTCTCAAGTTTCACTAGATTCAGAAATACCTATCGCTTTTGGTGTTTTAACTGTTGATACAGTTGAGCAAGCTATTGAACGTTCGGGAACTTCTGAAAATAAGGGTGCTGAAGCTGCAGAAAGCACCATCCAAATGATTAGCCTGATTGATAAGCTGTGACTCCTAAACAGCGCTCAAGAGCGAGAGTAGTTCAAGCTTTGTACCAGTGGCTTGTTTCTGGAGAAGATATTAAAAAAATTGAGCAACAGTTTTTAAATCAAAAAGAAGGAAAAATTTCTAAGGCTTTTTTTTCAAACTTGTTGTTAAATATCCCTAAAAATATTTCTAGTATTGAAAAAATAATTCTTCCAACTCTGGAGAGAGATATAAGTGAATTAGGCCCTACAGAAAAAGCAATTTTGTATCTAGGTACTTATGAATTGAAGTTTCAACCCGAAGTGCCATATCGCGTTGTAATAAATGAGGCAGTGGAGCTTGCTAAACTTTATGGTGCAGAGGGGTCATATAAGCTTGTTAACTCATCATTAGATAAAATTGCCCCAGAATTAAGGTCTTTAGAGTTTGCATAACAAAGCTTTATTTAGCTAGGCTTTAATCAAATAATATGACCTTAATTTCTATCACTCTATTTCATTTGGACTATTAATAAAACCATCCCTGGTTCCATAGTTCTTTTTTTCTTCCAATCAGAAATAATTTAAACTCATCTTCGAAAATTTGATTGATTTAATCTTTTTTCATGGTAATATTTATGTTCGGCATTCTAATCTAGTTAGCTAAATAACGGGTTTCACTCTATAACTCAGGCTTTCTTTTTTTTGCTGAAATAGGGTAAGTTTAATATTTATATTAATTTAGGAGAAACAATGAAAAGTATTTATAAAAAAATTGGAGCTACACTGGTAGGTGCTATTGCTTCAGTCAACGTTATGGCTCTTGATGAGTTGAATGTAGCTTATTTTGAAGAGTGGCCAATGCCATTTGAGTATGCAAAACAAATTGGCGCATATGATGAAGCTCTTGGTATGAAAGTAAACTGGAAGGCTTTTGGAACTGGTACAGCAATGTCCGCTGCAATGGCTTCAGGTGATATTCATATTTCTGTGAGCCAAGGTGTGCCTCCATTTATTGTAGCTGCATCTACGGGCCAGGACATTCAAATTGTTGACGTAGCTGTAAGTTACGCTGATAACGATAACTGTGTTGTAGCGTCAGGTTTAGAAATTGATGCAAGCAATGCTTCAGAATTAGCTGGCAAGAAAGTTTCAGTTCCAATCGGAACAGCTGCTCACTATGGTTTCTTAAAGCAGATGGAGCATTTTGGTGTTTCAGTTGACTCAATGCAAGTCGTTGATATGGCTCCACCAGAGGGTGCAGCTGCTTTAGCTCAAGGAAGTATTGATATGTTCTGTGGATGGGGTGGTTCGCTTCGTCGTGCTCTAGAGCATGGTAATGTTCTATTGACAGGAGCTGAGAAAACTGCTCTAGGTATCTTGGTTTGGGACGTGACTTCAGTTCCAGCAAGTTTTGCTGATGAGAATGCAGAAGTTCTTCAAACATTCTTAGGCGTTACTGCTGCAGCTAATGCAATGTGGAATTCTGGAGGTTTTACTTCTATGATGATTCCTCATATTGCTAAAGATGCTGGTATGGATGAGCAAGCTACTGCGGAAACAATGGCAACATTTGTATTCCCATCAGTTAGTAACCAACTCGGTGACAACTGGCTTGGCGGATCAGGTGCGGCATTCCTTAAAGGTGTAGCAGATGTATTCGTTAACAGTGGAAACATTCCAAGTGCACGTGGTTCATATGCTAATGCTATCAATACTGATGGCTTAGAGGGGCTTGCTGCACAATAAGGTATAAATTTAATGACTTTTAAGTCTTAAATTTAGTATTTGTAAGACCTAAGGTGGCGCACTATTAAGTGTGCCACCTTTTTAATGAAAAATTTTTTTGGAGTTGGTTTTGAAAGGTTTATCAATAAATAACATTTCTATGCGCTTTGACTTGAAGAATGGATCTTCCGTTCAAGCGTTAAAAGATGTTTCACTCGACATAGATGAAGGCCAAATTATTACCGTGCTTGGCCCTTCAGGTTGCGGAAAGACTACACTCCTTAATATCGTAGCAGGTTTTCTAGCACCCACTGAAGGCAAGGTGATCCTCAATGATGAGATTGTTCTGGGGCCTGGTGCAGAACGTGGAATGGTTTTTCAGCAGGGCGCTCTATTTGAATGGATGAATGTTCGCTCAAATGTTGCATTTGGACCTCGAATGAAAGGAATGTCGAAGTCAGAGCAAGAAGAAAAGGTTAAACATCTATTAGAAATTGTAGGGCTTGCAGATTTTGAAGATAAAGCAGTTTATGAATTATCTGGTGGCATGCAACAAAGAGTAGCTCTAGCAAGATGTCTGGCTAATGATCCTGATGTTATTTTAATGGATGAGCCATTGGGCGCACTAGATGCTTTAACTCGTGAAAAAATGCAAGGTCTTGTTTTAAAACTATGGAAAGAGACCGGGAAGACAATTATTTTAATTACCCATTCAGTTGAAGAGGCAGTTCTTCTTGGTGAAAGGCTCTTAGTCTTAGCTCCAAGACCAGGGAGAATTCATAAAGAATACAATCTACCTTTTGCTGAAATGGGGGTAAACATGGATTTAAGAGAAGTTAAAAAAGCTGATGGCTACACTGAAACACGTGATGAAATTCTCTCAATTATTTGGGAAATGGAAGAGGAAATAATGGGTAGAGCGGAAGAAAACTAATGGCTATTTTAATTTTTTATATAATAATTTTCGTTGCAGCTTTCTATATCGTTAAGATTGCAACATCATTTACAAAATCACAAGATGATTTTACAAGTTTAAAAACCGTAACTTTTGGTGATGAGAGTGCGGTATCTCCGAACAGGGCTGCATCATTCATTTCAGTTATTGCAATCTTTGCTATCTGGGCAGCATTTACAGGCTCGAAGTTAATTCCTATTCATGTTCCTGGACCTTTCATTGGTGAACTTGCTTTTAACTACACAGCGATGAATTCGTCGGGGGAAACGGATGATGCTGATGTGATAATATCAGTGTACGACGTTCAAAGCGGAGTTATACCTGACAAGTTAATAATCGAACCTGGGACAGGGTTTGCACAAAATGATACAGAGCAGATCATAACCTACAGAAGTGGACTTATTAAAGTTCAAAAAAATGATGTAGGTGGTAAAGACAAAAACTATAAAGTAATAGCAGTTAATGGTCAGGAAATATCACCTGAGAAAGAGATTTTTATTGATAATGCTCGAATTTATATGACTAGGAAGGGGACCTTAAGTGTCACTCCAGAAAAAGGGTGGCAGATGCAGCCTGTATGGCTTCCAGCGCCTGAAACTGTCTGGTCTAGATTAGTTAAAGTAGGCTCTGAAGGCTATAAAAACTTTACTCTTTTAGAGCACTTAGGGTGGTCTTTAATTCGTGTTGTAGTTGGATTTCTGGCTGGCGCTCTTATTGGTATCCCTCTTGGTTACGCGATGGGCTTATCTGGATGGTTTAGAGGTTGGTTTGATCCAATTGTTGAGTTTATGAGGCCAGTCCCTCCTCTTGCACTTATTCCGTTAGTTATTATTTGGTTTGGAATTGGTGAACAAGGCAAGATTATATTATTGTTCTTAGCATCACTCTGGATTATGACTATTTCGGCAAGAGCAGGTGTTTCTGGTGTGAAAATTTCAAAAATTCATGCAGCTTACTCATTGGGTGCATCAAAATGGCAGATTATGAGATTAGTCATTGTTCCTAACAGTTTGCCTGAAATCTTTACAGGTGCGAGAGTATCAATGGGGGTTTGCTGGGGTACTGTTGTTGCTGCAGAGCTAGTAGCTGCTCAAAAAGGCGCTGGAATGATGATTATTAATGCATCTAAATTTCAAATGACTGACTTGGTAATTATGGGTATTGTGTTGATTGGTGTTATTGGCTACGCAATTGATATTTTAATGCGTATTTCTGAAAATTATCTCGTACCATGGAAAGGCAAATAGTTCTATAATTCTGTTTTTAATTATCATCAAATAAGTAATGTCGACTTCGATCCCAAAGCATGCTCAAGCGGTAATTATAGGTGGAGGCGTTGTTGGGTGCTCAGTTGCCTACCATCTCTCTAAACTTGGATATAAGGATGTTGTTCTTCTAGAGAGAAAAAAACTGACCTCTGGCACAACCTGGCATGCTGCAGGCCTTGTCGGTCAGATGCGATCCTCGCTTAATTTAACTCAAATGGTTAAGTACTCTGGAAACCTCTACGAAACACTTGAGTCAGAAACTGGAATGGCAACTGGTTATCGAAGAACTGGCTCTGTGAGCCTGGCTACAAATCAAGAAAGATTGACTGAATATAAGCGCAATGCTTCACTTGCAAAGGTTCATGGGGTTGATGTTCAAATATTGTCTACAGATGAGCTTAAAAAGAAACTAGATTTTTTTAATCTTGATGATGTTGTTGGTGGGGCATGGATTCCTAAAGATGGTAAAGCTGATCCAGCGAATGTTGCAATGGCTCTAGCAAAAGGTGCAAAAAATAATGGCGTTAAAATTTTTGAGGATATAAAAGTTACTGGAATATCTCAAGAGAATGGAAAAGCAACAGGAGTCCAGACTGATTTTGGCGACATTCAATCTGAGGTAGTGGTAAATTGCGGGGGCATGTGGGCAAGAGAAGTTGGCAAAATGGCCGGTGTTTCAGTGCCACTTCATGCCTGTGAACATTTTTATTTTCTCACTTCAGCTGTCCCAGGTCTCGGAGATATGCCAGTTGTTAGGGTGCCTGATGAGTCTGCCTATTACAAAGAAGATGCTGGAAAAATATTGGTTGGACTGTTTGAGCCAAACGCAAAGCCTTGGGCTCAAAATGGAATACCAGAGGATTTTTGTTTCGACCAAATACAGGATGACCTTGACCATTGCATGCCTTATCTTGAATTAGCAATGAACAGAGTTCCTGTGATGGAGAGTTTGGGTATTGAAACGCTCTTTAATGGTCCAGAAAGTTTTACACCTGATGACAATTTTCAAATTGGAGAGTCGCCTGAACTTGAAAACTTTTATGTAGCTGCTGGATTTAACTCAATTGGAATTCAAGCTGCTGGTGGTGCTGGTAAATACTTGGCAGAATGGATTGTTGGCAAAGAGCCGCCCTGTGATTTATGGGATGTAGATATACGAAGAAATCAGTCATTTCAAAGTAATAAGACCTATTTAGCTAATAGAGTTACTGAAACATTGGGATATTTATATGAAAATCATTTTCCTTATCATCAATATGAAACAGCAAGAGGACTTAGAAAAACTCCTCTTTATGACTTCTACAAAAAACGTGGCGCCTGTTTTGGTGAAGTAGCTGGATGGGAGAGACCTAATTGGTTTGTTCCAGAAGAGTTAATTGGCAAGGTTGAAGCAAAGTATGAGTATTCATGGGGAAGGCAAAATTGGTTTGGTTATCATAAATTAGAGCAACAAGCTATAAGAGAGACTGTTGGTATGTACGAAATGTCCTCGTACGCAAAAATCAGAGTTAAAGGCAATGATGCTATGGACTTTCTACAGCTGATTTGTGCAAATGACATAGATGTTGAGCCTGGAAAGATGGTTTACACTCAGTGGCTCAATGAAAAGGGTGGAATTGAGGCTGATGTCACAGTAACTAGGCTTGCCTTGGATGACTACCTAATTGTGAGTGGAACAGTTTGTCTTAATAGGGATATGCATTGGCTTCAGAAGAATATGCCTATTGGTGCTAATTGTTCATTTTTCGATGCAACAAGTTCTGAGGGGTGTATAGCCATTATGGGGCCAAATTCGAGAGATTTACTTCAGTCTCTTACAGATACTGATATGAGCAATAAAAGCTTTCCATTTGCAAATGTTCGAAATATTGAAATAGGTATGGCAAATGTTAGAGCTCATAGAATCACTTATGTTGGCGAGTTGGGTTGGGAGCTTTATTTTCCAATTGAATTTTCAAGTTATGTTGCTGAATTATTAGATGAAAGAGGCAAAGAGTTTTCACTAAGACATATCGGAATGCATACTGTTGATAGCTGTAGAATTGAAAAAGCATACAGACACTTTGGGCATGATATTACCGATGAAGACCACGTCATTAATGCAGGCCTTGGATTTGCAGTCAAGTTAGATAAAAAGCCGTCTAAATTTGGAAATTTTATTGGTTATGACTCTGTTCAATCTAAAAAAACCTCAGGCTATGATATGCGTGTAATGCAATTTTTATTAAATAATTCAGAATTAATGCTTTACCATAATGAACCTATCTTAAAAGATGGTGAAATTGTTGGTCATTTATCAAGCGGAACATATAGCCATACGCTTGGAAGTGCTGTTGGTCTTGGCTACGTTCCTTGCAAGCCGAATGAAAGTCACGAGGATATATTGCGCTCTGAATACACAGTTGAGGTGGAGGGTGTGATTGAGAGGTGCAAAGTATCCCTTAAGCCAATGTATGATCCAGCAAATGAGAAAATTAGAAACTGATAGCTTAAATTTTTCTTAGATGCTATTCATTGTTAATTAGCTTCTCACTTCATATTACTTCGCGACCTTTGGAATAGAGTTTGCATTCTCCATCAATGCTATTTTCATCTTTCCATTTATTGCAATCAATGAATGCCTCATTTTCCTCTTGGCCCATTCCATATTCACATCTTCCATCACTACCATTCACAATGAACAAATAACCATTTGAATTAAACTCTCTTATATTTAAATCTAGGTAATCTTCCCATATCTCTTTGAAATTCCAATCACAATTTGAAAAGCCGCTATTCTGTTGATCGTCAACAAGATTATGGTAATTATTTTCCAGTTCATTTACTTCAATAATAAAATTTGAACAATCATATTTATCAAATTTGTTGCTTTTAACAGTGTAGGATGCTTTTTCAATTGATGGGAAAATGGAAATAAGATCTTTTAATTTTGGTGGACTTAGGATTTTTTCAACATAACATTTATACATCTTATGTCCAATTGGCAAAGTCTTAGCAATTTGATTCTGATTATTAAGTCTAAATTCACTATTAGGGAGTTCAAAGAAATCACCATAACCCCATTCTGCTGCAATTAACCAATAGGCAAATTCAGTAGAGATAGCTCTATTAAAGCCTTCGGTATCACCTCGATTTAAAATTTCTTGATAATCTGAAATATTAAATATTCCTTTATCAATAGCTTCTTTAGTTGCCAGTCTAATCATGGAGGAAGGCTCTTCCCAATTCCAATCTTTAAATTGAATGGCAAAAACAACATTTGTTATGGTGTGAAGAAGGTGTTCGACTACTTCATTTAACTGACTTTCACTACCTTGATTATATTCCCAAATATAATCAGTCGCATTGTCTCTGTAAGGACCATTATTAGGGGCTCTTGATTGAGGTAAGCTTCCAAAGTCGGCCTTAAATTTTCTTTCATAATAATCTGGACCCTCTAAGCCAATTCTCTGAAAAACGAAGTGATTTTTTGAAACATCTAAGAATTTTGATCTCATTTCTAGGTCTATATTGCTGTTGTCTTCTAACATCAACAAATAAGTTTTGGCTACTTTAATTAAGAATTCATTGGAAACTTCCTGTAAAGAAAATAATCTTAGATTCTCAACATCAATAAATTTAACGAATGGATCAAATTGACGATTTTCACTAACTTCTATGGGTGCTGCATTTGAGATTCCAATTAGTCCCAACATCAGAAACATTTTTAATAGTATTTTTTTCATCACAAACTAATTAAGCTTTTTTGCCATTAGTTTTATTTCCTTGATAATAATCTCTACACCTTTATTTATCTTGTTTGTGTCTATAGCGGAATAACCCAAATGTAAATAGTTTAATGGAGAGTTTTCGCCACTAAATAAAGTATTTCCAGATCTGACAGCCACTCCTTTACTCAGGAGTTTTTTACACAGTTTATCGCTATCAATTGGTGCTAGAATTTCAATCCAAAAGGTTGATCCTCCAAGCGTTGGAGTGCAAGATAGGAGGGGCTCTTGATTAATTTTTTCATTAATTAAACTCCACCTTTCTTTATTGGTTTTTTGTATTTTAGTAAACATGTTATGGTAATGTCCAAGACCAATGAACAGCGCCACTGATCTTTGATTATTTGCAGGTATGTGTCTAATCATTAGGCGTCTCATAGCTTTTACTTCTTTGATAAAGCTTTCAGGTGCTACCATATATCCTAGCCTTAAGCCAGGTGCAAAGGCCTTGGAAAAGCTACCTACATAAATAACATTGTTATCCTTATCTAAGCTTTTAAGAGAAGGATGAGGCTTTTTTTGAAAGTTAATTTCAGCCTCATAATCATCCTCAATAATAACCATTTGATTTTCTTTTGCTACTGATAAAAGTTCATGTCTTCTCTCCATACTCATTGTTACCCCTGTTGGGTATTGATGACTCGGAGTGGTAAAAATTATATCTGTCTCGGGAGCAATGTCTTGAACCATGATGCCATTTTGATCAATACTAATTGGAATAACATTATCAGTTTTAGAGCTAAAGATATTTCTTACGTCGGGATATCCTGGGTTTTCCATTGCGACAACAGTTCCCTGTTTAGTAAGGAGGCTAGCAATCATATAGATTGCGTTTTGACTTCCTGAAGTGATGAGAATTTGGTCTTTGTTCGCCCAAATCCCCCTTTTTGGAAGAACTTTTGATTGTATTTGCTTGATTAATGATGGATCATCATTGTCAACATGATCCATATTCCATTTTTGAATTTCTGGAAGAGTTGATGAATGTCTCACAACCTCTCTCCATTCATAATAGGGGATTAAGCTTTTATCCAGTTGGCCAATTGTGAATGAGTAGGGTAAATTTTGCCAATTTTCTGGATTATGGATATTGGTTTGGGTAGATGGTTTTTTTGTAATTAACTTATCATGCCAAACTGGTGATTTGGCTTTATTCGGTTGATTACTATTAGTTGAATTATAGCTTTCATAAAATTGCTCATTAACAAAATAACCTCGTCTTTCTTTAGGGGTAATATATCCATCAAATTCTAATTCTTTATATGAGGCAATAACAGTATTTCTAGCGACTTTAAGAGCGCTAGCTAAATTCCTTGATGATGGCAGTGGCTCATTTGGTCCAATTAATCCATTAGTAATTGCATCAATCAACTGCTGACGAATCTGCAGTTGAAGTGTTCTAGGCTTGTCATGCCTTAGTGAAAAAAATTGGTTCCACATTTCATCCATTTTGCTGGCCTATTAATTATAAGTTTGCTGGTTCTATATATTTGTTAAATCAGGACCACTTATATTTTACAATTCATTTCCTTGAAATGTGCCGTAAATGCTCGGGAGGGTTAATGTCAAATACTAATATCGTTGAAAATGCAAAAAGCCATGTATGGCATCATCTAACACAACATAAGGCTTTTGAGGAAAACGACCCACTTGTCGTTTCTAATGCGAGCGGTATGATTATAACTGATTCTAAGGGCGATGAGTATCTCGACGCTACTTCTGGAGGCGTCTGGACAGTCAATTTAGGTTATGGTCGAGATGAAATGGTCAAGGTTGTTAGTGATCAGATTTCAAAGATTCCTTACTTTGCAGGTGCATTTGGTAATGAACCAGCTTCTCAATACGCTCAAGAAATTACCTCATTAATGCCTGGGATGAACCGTGTCTATTACTCAAATTCTGGCTCAGAAGCCAATGAGAAAGGCTACAAAATGGTTCGTCAGCTAGCTCATTTTGATAATGACGGAAAGAAACATAAAATAATATTTCGTGATCGTGATTACCACGGCACTACAATTGGCGCCATGAGCTCATCTGCTCAAATACAAAGAAAGAAACAATATGGCCCCTTTGCTCCAGGTTTTGTGGAAATGCCAAATTGTTGTTGTTATCGATGTCCATTTGGTAAAAAATATGGTGAATGCAATATTGAATGTGCAACAGTATTAGAAGATATTATTTTAAAAGAAGGACCAGACACTGTTGGTTCAGTAGTGTTGGAGCCAATTACTGCTGGTGGGGGTGTCATTCCACCTGTCAAAGAATATTTTCCAATAATCCAGTCTATTTGTAATAAATACGATGTATTGCTCCATATAGATGAGGTTGTTTGTGGTCTTGGAAGAACAGGAAAATGGTTTGGTTATCAACATTTTGATGTGCAGCCCGATATAGTTACAACAGCAAAAGGTCTTGCAGCAGGCTATGCTGCTATTTCTGTGACAATCACATCAGAGGCAATTTTTGATAGGTTTAAGCAAGATCCCTCTAATCCTGATAGTTATTTCAGAGATATTTCAACATTTGGTGGATGTACTGCTGGACCAGCTGCAGCACTCGAAGTTGTTAACATTATCAAAAGAGAAAACCTACTCGATAATGTTAAAAACATGGGTGATTACCTAAAGCAAAGGTTGCACGAACTTGAGGATAAATACGACATTATTGGAGACGTAAGAGGAAAGGGTTTGTTTTGCGGTGTTGAGCTTGTAAAAGATAGAAAAACAAAAGAGCCAGTTCATGAGAGTGTAGCAATGGCAATTGCAGGCCATTGCTTAAAAAATAAAGTCATGATTGGTAGAACCAATAGAAGTTTTGAATACAATAATAACGTTCTTTTATTCAGCCCCGCTTTTATATGTTCAAAACATGAAATTGATCAAATTATTGAAGCAGTTGATAATGCAATTGCTGCAAATATTTAAAGTAAGTTTTATTGATTTTTAGAGGAAATTGAAATGATTATTGGTATCCCAAAAGAAATTAAAAACCATGAGTATAGAGTTGGTTTAACACCCAGAAGTGTTAAGGAATTCATTAATAATGGTCACAAAGTAATTGTTCAAACCAATGCTGGTGCTGGAATAGGAGCTTCTGATCAAGAATACGCAGATTCAGGCGCTGAAATTATATCTACTGCTAAAGAGGTATTTGATACCGCAGACATGATTGTAAAAGTCAAAGAGCCACAAGCTGAAGAGATTGCTATGCTCAGAGAAGGACAAATTCTCTACACTTATCTTCATCTTGCTCCAGATCCTCAACAAACCAAGGGGCTTGTTGAAAGTGGAGCGATTTGTGTAGCTTATGAAACAGTTACCTCTCCAAGAGGAGGTTTGCCATTATTAGCACCAATGTCGAAGGTTGCTGGCAGAATGGCTATTCAGGCTGGAGCTCACTTCTTGGAGCATCCAAATGGCGGTATGGGGGCACTTCTTGGGGGAGTTCCAGGGGTCGATCCTCTAAACGTAGTCATTTTGGGAGGAGGTGTAGTGGGTGCGCATGCTGCTCATATGGCGGTTGGAATGGGTGCTGATGTTTGGGTGCTTGACAACAATCCTGAAACTCTTGAGTCTCACTGGCAACAGTTTGGAAGAAGTACTAACACAGTCTTCTCTACAAAAAGTTCAGTCGAGGAATACGTGCTTCAAGCTGATCTAGTTATTGGTGGCGTATTAATACCTGGAGCTGAAGCTCCAAAATTAGTCTCTAAAGAGATGATTAAGGCAATGAAGCCGGGTTCAGTGATTGTTGATGTAGCAATTGACCAAGGTGGGTGCTTTGAAACTTCGAAAGCAACAACCCATGCAGAGCCAACCTATATCATAGACGATGTGGTTCATTACTGTGTTGCAAATATGCCTGGAGGTGTCCCAAAGACATCAACGTATGCCCTTAACAACGTCACATTGCCATTTGGGCTTAGTATTGCGAATAAAGGGGTAAAGCAAGCATTATTAGATGATGAACATCTAAGAGCTGGATTAAACGTCCATAGTGGGCATGTAACTTGTTTAGAAGTTGCACGGGATTTGGGATATGATTATGTCCCTGCCTTAGATATATTAAATAAATAATAAAAGGGGAGTAAAAAAATGGCAAAAATGACTTCGAGCGAAGCCTTTGTTGAAACTATGGTAGCTAATGAGGTTACAGATATTTTCGGAATTATGGGTTCAGCATTTATGGATGCGATGGATATATTTGAACCAGCAGGAATAAGGTTTATTCCAGTAGTTCATGAGCAAGGAGCTGCCCATATGGCAGATGGATACTCAAGAGTTAGTGGGAGACATGGTGTTGTAATTGGACAGAATGGTCCTGGAATTTCTAACTGTGTTACTGCAATTGCTGCGGCATATTGGGCTCATAGTCCAGTTGTTATTGTTACTCCAGAAGCTGGAACGATGGGAATGGGGCTTGGAGGCTTTCAAGAAGCAAATCAACTCCCAATGTTTCAAGAGTTTACAAAATACCAAGGCCATGTTGTCAATCCTATGAGAATGGCTGAATTTACGGGACGTTGCTTTGATAGAGCAATGAGTGAAATGGCTCCAACACAATTAAATATTCCAAGAGATTATTTCTATGCTGATGGAGAATTCACAATTCCTACGCCTAGACGGATTGATCGTGGTTCTGGAGGAGAAGATACACTTAATGAAGCGGTTGCCCTAATTGCAAAAGCTAAATTTCCAGTTATAGTTTCCGGTGGTGGAGTTGTTATGGCAGATGGTGTAGATGAATGTGCAGCATTGGCTGAACGTCTTGGTGCTCCTGTAGTGAATAGCTATTTACATAATGATTCTTTTCCAGCAAGTCATGATTTATGGTGTGGACCACTTGGTTACCAGGGCTCAAAGGCTGCAATGAAATTAATATCAAAGGCTGATGTGGTTATTGCCTTAGGAACAAGATTAGGTCCATTTGGTACCTTGCCGCAGCATGGAATGGATTATTGGCCTAAGGAAGCGCAAATTATTCAGATTGATGCCGACCATAAAATGCTTGGTTTGGTTAAACCAATAAATGTTGGTATCTGTGGTGATGCAAAAGCTGTAGCATCTGTACTTTGTGAAAAATTAGACTCTGAGTCTCTCAATTGCGATTCAACAAAGAGTGATAGAGCAAAAACTATTGCTGATGAAAAAGCAGCCTGGGAGTTAGAGCTAGATGAGTGGATTCACGAAACCGACTCCTATAGTATGGATATGATTGCAAATAAAGAAGAAGGTTGGCTTCACCCTAGACAGGTTTTAAGGGAGCTAGAGAAGGCTATGCCAGAAGATGTAATGGTTTCAACTGATATTGGCAATATCAACTCGGTTGCAAATAGCTATCTTCGCTTTGAAAAACCTCGTAGTTTTTTTGCAGCAATGAGTTTTGGAAATTGTGGTTATGCGTTTCCAACAATTATTGGTGCAAAGGCTGCTGCTCAACATAGACCAGCAGTGTCTTATGCTGGAGATGGAGCTTGGGCTATGAGTATGGTTGAAACTATGACGTGTGTTCGTCATGATATCCCTGTCACAGCTGTGGTTTTTCATAATCGTCATTGGGGTGCAGAAAAGAAGAACCAAGTAGATTTTTATGACAGAAGATTCGTCGCAGCTGAACTTACAGACCAACATTTTGTTAATATTGCTGAATCAATGGGCGCTGAAGGTATACGTGTTGATAAGCTTGAAGAAGTTGGACCAGCACTCAAAAAAGCAATCGATATGCAGATGAATGAAAGAAAGACAACAATCATTGAAATCATGTGCTCTAGAGAGCTTGGAGATCCTTTTAGAAAAGATGCGTTAAGCAAACCAGTTAGGCATCTTGAAAAATATAAGGATTATGGCGAAAAATCACCTCATCGTTAAGTCATAACTTTTAAGCCTTCAGAGGAGTATATTATGCTTCTCTGAGGGTTATTTATAGTATTTATATGAATGAAAACTCAATAAAGCCAAGCGATATACTTGATTATTGGTTCTCTGAAAAAAGCAAACAATTTTGGTTTGCATCAACTCCAACAATAGACAAAGAAATTAAATCTAGGTATGAACATATCTGGGAGCAGGCAGCGTCTGGTGATTTTAGTTCTTGGAGGGATACTGCTAATGGTTCAGTTGCATTGATAATTATTCTTGATCAGTTTCCACTCAATATGTATAGATCTAAAGCTAAAAGTTTTAAAACTGAAAGTATGGCCATCGAAGTCGCTTTAAATGCTATTAATAATGGGTTTGATGAGGAGTTGGATAATGAAAAGTTACTTTTTCTCTTTATGCCTTTAATGCATAGTGAAAATTTAGACCATCAAAATCTCCAAGTTTATCTTTTTGAAAAGTACAACTTTAATCTGGAGTTTTCAAAGCATCACCGAGACCTAGTTAAGAAATTTGGTCGATTTCCCCATAGAAATGAAATTTTAGGACGCATGAGCACTATGGAAGAATTAGATTATCTTCTTTCAGATAATTCTTTTAAAGGCTAGGAATAGCTTTGTAATAAACTGAAAGTAATGCGTCAATGCCTGCTTGAGCAACTATTATGTCTTGATCGGCACTACCAGAACTGCAACCAATTCCACCAACAATCTGACCATCAACAAAAAGTGGTAAGCCACCACCAACAACACAAAAACGACCTTGATGAGAGGTTTGAATGCCAAATGCTGGACCATGATTGATAACAGATTTGCCATAATCTAAGGTGGCTTTTCTAGCTGCTGCAGCTGTAAATGCCTTATCGATTGAGACATTAATGCTTGTAATTTTTGCATTATCCATTCTTGTAAATAACATAAGATGACCACCATCATCCACAATAGCGATATCCATATCTATACCTATCTCAATTGCTTTATTGATGGCACTATCCATCATTTTAGTTGTATCTTCAAGTGTAAGTTTTAGTGCTTGTTTCATAATTCAACTCTCGGAATAGCTAAATCACCTCGCTGTAAAACCTGTTTGAGTAGCTCATAGATATTACGACTCATAAAAAACCCCTTAACATAAATTACATAGTAATAATATAACTACATTTTTAATGAGTAGATTGAGTAATTATCAAAAGCGATTTAGGTCAAATCAACTGACAATATGTAGCGATTTGATATTGGTTATAAATACTAGCCTCGGTGGAGATTTCGCCTACCTTTTTAAGTCCAAGGAGATTGATAATTTTCTAGTTAGCTTGCTTGGCTTCGAGAAATTTTCGTCTATATTTGATTAGAATATCCTCTGTGTATCCATTGGCCTGATCTGCACCTTCAAAGACTAGGGCATTAGAGGCTTTAAATGCATAGCAATTATATTCTGGAGCCATTGGAATGTAATGAGGGTCATTTTTATTTTGATCATCAACTATGAGGGCCATTTTCTTAAATGCCTCTATAACTTGTTCTTTGGTGCATATCCCATGGTGTAGCCAATTAGCCATATGTTGTGAGGATATTCTTAACGTGGCTCTATCTTCCATAAGCCCAACATGATTTATATCTTGAACTTTAGAACAACCAATTCCTTGATTAATCCATCTTACAACATAACCTAGAATGCTTTGAGCGTTGTTATTTATTTCATTAGTAATCTTTTCCTCAGATAGCTGATCAGCTAACTTTAAAAAAGGAATAACAAGCAAATCATCTTGATTAGGTTTTTTTTGTTTTGATAGTATTTCTTGTTGCTGGGTAAAAACATCAAATCGATGATAATGTGTAGCATGCAAAGTTGCTGCAGTTGGAGAGGGAACCCAAGAGCAGCTAGCACCAGCCTCTAGATGAACCATCTTGTTATCAAGCATCTCTCTCATTTGATCAGGCTGAGCCCACATTCCTTTACCTATTTGAGCTTTCTTATATAGCCCACACTCCAGCCCAACGCTTACGTTGTTCTCCTCATAGGCAGAAAACCAATCCTCTTCTTTAATGAGATTTTTGCATCGCATAGCACCAGCCATCATTGATGTATGAATTTCATCTCCTGTTCTGTCAAGGAAGCCAGTATTGATAAATATAATGCGGCTCTTTGCCTCAAAAATGCAAGCCTTAAGATTGAGAGTGGTTCTTCTTTCTTCGTCCATAATTCCAATCTTTAAAGTATTTTTCTTAATTGATAAAGCGTGTTCGACTGACTCAAATAAGTCCATTGTAAACTTAACCTCATCTGGACCATGAAGCTTTGGTTTAACTATATATACACTTCCTTTTTTTGAATTTGTCTTAAGTTTTAAATCATGAAGTGCAATTAGTGAGGTAACCATTGTATCCAAAATGCCCTCAGGAGTCGATGAGTCATCAAGATTCCGAACCATCCTAGTTCTCATATGTATTCCAACGTTTCGAACAAGAGTTAAACTGGTTCCAGGAAGTAAAAGCTTTTCACCTTTTGTATCAATATATTCTTTGACCTTGTTTAAAGATCTAGTAATAGTGTGCCCGTTTTTTGTGAATGTTGAATTGAGGTCACGCTTCATAAGGCCCAAATAATTCCTGTAGCCATGAATTTTTTCTTCATCAGAGACAGTTGATGCAGAATCCTCAAAATCAACAATTGTTGTTACAGCAGATTCTAGAATGACATCAAATATGCCACTTTTGTGAAGGCTTTTCTCTTGATCACAAACGATCTCTAGATGGAGGTTGTTATTCCTGAGAAGTATATTTCCATTATCACCAAGACCTATAAATTGTTCAGGATTAATTAGGGTTGCAAGTTCACCATTATCAAGGTTAAAAATTAACGCCCCGGTGTACTTTACTTGAGAAGTAATTTGCCTGTATGAAGCTCCTTTTAAAGGTGCTATCTCGTCAAGAAATTCACATGCAAGTTCAGCAGTTCGATTTACACGCTGAAGATTATGCGCAAACGAAGTGGTCATACTTCCTCTATTTGGAATGACATTGGTTCCATAAAGGCAGTCAAAAAGACTTCCCCATCTTGCATTTACAGCATTAAGAACAAATCTTTGATTGGTTATTGGCACAACAAGCTGAGGTCCTGAGACCTGTGAAATCTCATCATCTACCTCATCAACATCTATGGTGAATTCTCCAGGATCTGGCGCAAAATAGCCTATGTCTTTAAGGAAGTTTTTGTATTTGCCTGGGTCAATTCTTTTATTATTAAGATGCCAATCATCAATCTTTGATTGTAGCTCCTTTCTTTTTTCTAAAAGACTCTTATTTTCATCTTGATACTTAACCAGTATAGTCGACAAAGATTGGAAAAATTCTGTGGCTGAAATATCTAGCCCCTCACAAACCTCTTTATCGATAAAGTCAAAAAAAACTTTATCAACCTTTATATCATTAATTACTTGATGCTCAGCACTCATTAATCTACCTTATCTTCCAATACAATAACCCCATCTTCATCTGCATAAAGATAGTGACCTGGTATAAATTTTACATTTGAAAAAGTCACTTTTAAGTTTCTTTTTCCTGCTCCTTTTTTTATGCTTTTTCTAGGGCATGTTCCAAGCGCTCGAATACCAATATTCATAGAGTTGATTTCAGCAGAATCTCTAATCGGACCATTTACAATTATTCCTTGCCAGTTGTTTTTGATTGCATCTGTGGCCCTTTTGTCTCCCATCATTGCACAGTTTAAGGATGCTCCAGCATCAACAATAAGTACAGAGCCTCTTCCATCAGTTTTTAAAGCTTCTTCTACAAGCGAGTTATCCTCAAAACACTTAATAGTAACAATCTGACCTGAGAACCTATTTTTTTTGCCGAAGCTTTGAAAAATTGGTTTTAAATACTGTACATTTGGATGCATATCATCAGAGATATCACATGTTGACTTCATTTTATTTTTCCTTGTAGATGTTACACATGCGTTTTTCTGAGCCATAAGGATAATAATCCATTACTCCACTTTCTTTAATTTTGTCTTGCACAGAAACCCAATAATCAGCATCCAAAAGCTTTTTGTATTTTTTGTTAAATACTTCTTTTAAATAAGGGTTAGGCAACATAAAGTATTTAAATTCTTCAGGAAAAACATCATTTTGACCAACATAGTACCAAGGCTCTGAGGCCATTTCCTGTTCATAAGTTTTTGCCTTTGGAATTTTTTTAAAAACTGGGGTGCTCATTAAGGTTATTTCATCATAGTCATAAAAAACTACTCTGTTTTGGCGAGTCACTCCAAAGTTTTTTGTGAGCATGTCGCCAGGAAAAATATTCGAGTTAATAAGCTCATCAATAGCCTTTCCATAGTCATTAATTATGTGAGTTTGTTGCTTTTTATTAGCCGTATCAAGATACATATTTAGTGGCGTCATTTTATTTTCAATATACATATGCTTAATGATTAGTAGATCATCCTCAATCTCAATATTTGAGGCAGCTTTTATCTTTAATTCCTGCAATAAAGTATTGTCAATATCTTTGAGTGGAAAAGCAACATTAGAAAACTCCCATGTGTCAGCTAATCTTCCAATTCTGACATGATTTTTGACAAAATAATATCTGTCCTTTACCATTTCTTTTGTTCCCATTTTAGGAGGTGCAAACTTATCATTAATGACTTTAAAAACATATGGATACATTGGGAAGGTAAAAACTGACATCACCATACCCTTTATTCCAGGAGCAATAATTAGTTTTTCACTAGTAATTTTTGAGTACTTTAAAAAATGCCGATATAAAAGAGTCTTTCCCTGTTTATGAAGTCCAATGGCACTATAAAGGACTGCCCTAGTTTTTCCTGGCAATAATTCTTTCAAATACTCAACGATTGCTGACGGATAGTCTGTTGTGATAAAGAAGTATGATCTAGAAAAACTAAATACAACAGATATTGCCCCAAGATCAGTTAAGAGACTATCAACATAAAGTCCTTTTTCCTCATCATTTAAGAGTGCTATGAGAACCGGAATATCAGAGTGAAGTTGAGTAATAATTTTCCCAACGATATAAGCACATTTACCCCTAATGAAAGGGGTGCTGATAAATTGCATTTCAAAGACTTCTGAGCTAAGCCTTGGAACTTGTTTATAAAGTTGATCTTGAAGTCTTTCTATGTCTTGATTAAAGTTACCAAATTTGCAATTAAATCGATAATTTTTCAAAATGGATGTAAATGTATCATTGAGTTGTTCATTGTCAACAAAATAGCTATCTATTACCGGCTCATCCATATCAATGTAATTCAGAGATACGCAAGGTTTAGTATATATAAATTGATTATTGTAAAAATTTCTTGAGAATATTCGACAGAACACTGAATTATAAAAAGTCTCTGCAAGTTCAGGCTGTTTGTGAGATGTTATAAGTTCGGTATATACATTCTTTGTGTTTTTCCAAAAGTCAGAATTAAATTTCTCAACACTTTGAATTTCGTTAAACTTTGCTTTGGAATCATATAGGTTTTGTTTTTTTAATTCTGTAAAGAGTTTTTTACAAAAATCATCGACTTGTTCATCATAAAAGTTAAGCCTTAATTTTGAATCTCTTTCAATCTTATCCCATTCTCTATTTTCAAAGCACCTTTTAGCCTCTATGGACGCAGTTTTGATATTTTCATAGTGGCGCTCAAATCCTCTCAAAATCTTTTTTGCAATAGATAAAGAGATTTTTTGAGACGAACTACTTGACATAAATTATATATTTTTTAGAAAGCCCTTCAAAAAATGAAGGGCTTTTTTAAACTTTAGGTTAACTAAATTGCTCTTCTTCTGTTGATCCTTTTAAAGCAGTTACTGAGGACTCACCACCTTGAATAACAGTTGTGACATCATCAAAGTAACCTGCACCAACTTCTTGCTGATGAGATGCAAAGGTATAACCCTTTTTAGCAGCATTGAACTCAGGCTCTTGAACCTTCTCAACGTAATGCTTCATGCCCTCACCCTTAGCATACTCATATGCAAGGTCAAACATGTTATACCACATATTGTGAATACCAGCCAAAGTGATAAACTGGTACTTGTAACCCATCTCTGAAATTTTTTCTTGAAATGAAGCAATTTCACTATCATTGAGGTTCTTTTTCCAGTTGAATGATGGAGAACAGTTGTAGGCTAATAATTGACCTGGATTTTCAGCTAATACCGCGTCAGCAAATTCACGCGCAAAACCAAGATCAGGTTTACCAGTTTCACACCATACTAGATCAGCATAAGGCGCATATGCGACACCCCTTGAAATGGATTGTTCCAAGCCATTTTTAACAACATAAAATCCTTCTGCAGTTCTCTTGCCTGTAATAAAAGGAGCGTCATGTGGATCTACATCAGAAGTAAGTAGATTTGCAGCTTCTGCATCAGTTCTTGCTAACAACAGAGTAGGTACGCCCATAACATCAGAAGCCAATCGAGCAGAGATCAATTTTTGAACTGCCTCTTGAGTTGGAACTAAAACTTTACCACCCATGTGGCCACATTTCTTAACTGCTGCTAATTGATCTTCAAAGTGAGCTCCAGCTGCACCATTAGTTATCATATTTTTCATGAGCTCAAAAGAATTAAGAACCCCGCCAAATCCCGCTTCTGCATCGGCTACAATTGGGAGAAAAAAGTCAATATATTTATCGTCAGTAGGATCTATACCTTGAGACCATTGAATTTCGTCAGCTCTTTTAAATGTATTGTTAATTCTCCTAACCATAGTTGGAACTGAATCATAGGCATAGAGTGATTGATCAGGATACATTGTTTCAGAAGTGTTTCCATCTGCTGCAACTTGCCAACCAGAAAGATATATGGCTTCAATTCCTGCTTTTGCTTGTTGCATTGCTTGGCCAGCTGTAATGGCACCCATACAGTTCACATAACCTTTTTTAGATGATCCATTTACTAAGTCCCAAAGCTTTTCAGCACCTCGCCTTGCATATGTACATTCAGGCTGAACAGAGCCTCGAAGTCTAACAACATCTTCAGCTGTATATGACCTTTTAACATTATTCCATCTTGGATTTTCTTTCCAGTCCTTTTCTAACGCTTTAATTTGATCTTTTCTATTCATTATCTTCTCCTATTAATTTGTATTTTTTATGTATTTAGATCTAATTATTAAAACTAAGAGTTTTTAAATTTTTAATCATTAGGTCAGTTTTTTGAAAGAAATTAAGTTTATTATGTCACCTATAAGCTCTTGAAAAACAACTAAATACTAGAACCAAAAATAATACCAATGTTATTTTATAAAAAAACTTTTATTTCACTATATAATATAATTATTTCATAATATGAAAAAAGAAATGAAGTTAAGGTCTGTTGATAAGAAATATAATGCTATTGAAAAATGCTTACAAATTCTTTCAATGTATTCATTGGATAAGTCGACATTTTCGATAAAAGAGATTTGTGACCATCTAAACTTTAATGTCTCAACTGCCTATCGTATTCTTTCAACACTAGAAGAATACGGATATGTGTCTCGTCTTAAAAATAAAGATTATGTCCTTGGTACTCAGGCTTTGTATTTAAGTGCGATTTATACGCAAAGTAACCACCTTGAGCAGATTCGCCCAATAGTTGATTACATACGTGATGTTTCTGGTGAGACTTGTTCTTTTTTTGTTGAGGAGGATGAAAAGCGTATTTGTCTTTATCGATCTCACTCTAGAGACGAAATAAGACATAACATTGAGCAAGGCTCTAGATTAGACCTTAATCGTGGAGCATCAGGTCGTATAATTTTAGCTTACGGGAAGCGAAAAAAAGATCAGAAAGGTTTTTATAAAGATATTAGAGATAAGGGCTATTATTTATCAATCAATGAGCACAACCCATCTTTGTTTGCTCTTGCCGTTCCAGTGCTCTCAAATAGCCAGAAGTTTTTTGGTGCAATTGTAGTTTCAGGGCCTATCAATCGCTTCAATGAAAAACAAAAAACAACACTCTTAAATCTTCTCAAGGATCAGCTTAGAAATATTGTAATGCCGTAGTTTTTAATAGATTTGGGACTAAGAAAAATTTATAATTAATTCTATTTTTTTTAAAAATTCTTCAACTCTATATGGGTAATTATTTCCCATTTCATACAAATTTCATATGTATCATTATTGCTAGTAAAAAACTAGGTGGACTAACCTTTCAATAATTAAAAATTATGAAAACACATTTGTATATTCATGGTGACTATGTTGAGTCATCTTCTGGAGAAACCTTTAACTCGATTAACCCTGCAAATGGTGAGGTAATCGCATCGATTGGACAGGCAAGTGAGGAGGATGTAGAGAAGGCGATATTGTCTGCTGAAAAAGGATTTTCTGAATGGAGTCAGATGAGTGCTTTTGAGAGAAGCAGGATTCTACTTAAGGCGGTTAAGATTCTGCGTGAAAGGAATGATGAGCTCGCTGAACTCGAAGTGATAGATTGTGGAAAACCTCTTCAGGAGGCAAACTGCGTAGATATTGAGACTGGTGCAGATGTAATCGAATATTATGCCGGCCTAGCGCCTGCTTTGCAGGGCTCTCAGCAAGACTTAAATTCAGATACATTTTTTATATCAAAGAGAGAGCCTTTAGGAGTTTGTGCTGGTATTGGTGCGTGGAATTACCCAATTCAAATTGCCTGTTGGAAATCAGCTGCTTGTCTTGCTGCCGGAAACTCAATGGTATTTAAACCATCCGAGGAGACGCCTTTAAGTGTTTTAAAGCTAGCTGAAATTTACACTGAGGCAGGTATGCCAGCAGGGGTATTTAATGTTGTCCAAGGCGACTTCAGAGTTGGTCAATACTTAACAAGACATCCAAGAATAGCTAAAGTGTCATTTACGGGTGAAAGTGAAACTGGAAAGAAAGTAATGTCTGATGCTTCAGGAACTCTCAAAGAGGTTACTCTTGAGCTAGGAGGTAAGTCACCTTTGATTATATTCAATGACGCCAATCTAGACAATGCTGTTTCTGGGGCACTTTTGGCAAACTTTTATACACAGGGCGAAATTTGCACTAATGGAACGAGAGTGTTTGTTCAATCAGAAATTTATGACAAGTTTCTTAAAAAAGTCTGCGAACGGAGTGAAAAAATAAAAATTGGTAATCCATTGAGTCTTGATACTCAAATGGGCGCACTTATTAGTCGAGAGCATCTTGATAAAGTTATGGGTTATATTGAAAAAGCCAAAAAAACTAATTCTAAACTTCTGATTGGTGGAAATCGATTTATTTCAGATGAAACAAAAAATGGTTTCTTTGTTGAGCCAACTATTTTTGCTGATTGTAGTGATGAAGATCCGCATGTAA
>Ga0209631_10001036_pt1 | contig 36834 bp, 55 predicted proteins | sample COG_08_FD_184752 | JGI IMG/M metagenome (GOLD analysis project Ga0209631, IMG submission 184752) | Pelagic Microbial community sample from North Sea - COGITO 998_met_08 (SPAdes) (version 2) | ecosystem: Environmental > Aquatic > Marine > Neritic zone/Coastal water | place: Helgoland, sampling... | reverse complement strand
GTTAAGGTTATCGAAGAGGTTATTAATTCAACAAGGGGTGAAGCATTTAGCGTCACAAAATATCGCTTCAAGGATCGATCTGGGAATATATTTACTGTAAATGCTTTTAATATAGACCAAAGAGAGGGGAGCCATGACACATAAACAAGCACTTACCAAAGCCCTACAGCTGGCTATAACTGCGCCAGAAAACAGGCTGACAGACGCTGTAAATCTGGTAGATGAATTGGCAGAGCTATGCACACCGGCAGAGATAGCCCAGGCACAGAGCGATGCACTTAAAATATTAAATCAAGGGGATTCAAATGAAAATAATTAAGATAGTTCTGGCCGAAATAGGATCGGCCGCTGTAGTATCTGGCCTCCTGTTGTTAGTGTTGGCACTGTTCTTTGGGGTAATCTAATGCGAGTGTTTATGTGTTACGAGTGTGAAAAGACACTTCCTGTGAGTGACGCAGCTAACGAAGTTATTGACGGCCAAGCTCTGTGCCGGGCATGCAATCGTGCCTTGGAAATAGAATTGGGAAAGGGATCGCCAGAGAGGCCATTAGAGGCCAGTAGAAGGATTCTATGAATTACTACAACGAGTGGGACAAATTTGCAGCCGAATGGCTAAAACAGCTTATCAAAGACGGATTAATTCCAGACGGTGAAGTGGATAATAGGAGTATTGCAGATGTCGAGCCATCAGAACTTACCGGATTTACCCAGTGCCATTTCTTCGCAGGAATCGGCGGATGGTCAAGAGCATTGCAACTCGCGGGGTGGAGTTCAGACAGACCTGTTTGGACGGGAAGCCCTCCCTGCCAATCATTCTCAACAGCAGGGAAAGGAAAGGGAAAAGATGACGAGCGACACCTCTGGCCTGTCTTCTTTAATCTCATCCGAGAGTGCCAACCTACAGCAGTCTTTGGTGAACAAGTTGCAGCAGCTATCCGACATGGATGGCTCGATGATTTACAAGACGACTTTGAAGCGGAAGGTTACGCCAGCGGGGCAGTCGTACTACCATCTGGCAGCATCGGCGCGTATCACAAAAGGGACAGACTATTCTTCGTGGCCGACTCCATCAACGAGAGACCACAAGGGAGGATACAAGGGCGGGAGGATTCGCAACGGGAAGATATCAACGGACACACTGGATGTAGCGGCTCAACTGACACCCTGGGCAACCCCGACAGCAACAGACCCCAAGAGAGGCACGAAGCCGCCGAGACCGCAGGACACCGGGATTCCATTGACTCAGCAGGTTTCTGGTCTGACTCACAAACCATCTATTGCCGAGACGGAAAGTGCCGTCCCATCCCAACTGAATCCGCGCTTTTCCCTCTGGCTGATGGGATACCCAATCGAGTGGGCTTGCTCAGGGGAGCGGGTAACGCCATTGTCCCGCAAGCGGCAGCGGAAATCATAAAGGCGGTAATGTAAAGGGTAAAGGTTGCCCCCTCGAAAGGGGGCGTGATTACAAGCACAAGGGGAGGATGGCAGTAATCTGTGATAGGTTACTGTCCCCGTTGATATTTTACAAGGGAAATTTATGGCAGACATTGACCTATTACTCTCAGCCTTGGACGGCGTGAAAGCTACTAGCACAAGAGACGGGCATAGACGCTGGATGGCACTATGCCCTAGTCACTCCGACAAGGGTGCATCTCTCTCAATCCGCGAATCAAATGATCGAGTACTAGTTCACTGCTTTGCAGGCTGTGGAGCGGTAGATATTCTGGATTCTGTCGGCCTGGATTTCGGTGTGTTGCAGCCAGTAACCGAGAATTACAAGCCGCTGTTTAAGAAATCTACTGATGATAACTTAGCAATCGCGGAATCTATCATTGATCTACTGCCTAAAACTTTAGCGGCAGGAACCAGGCTATCCGCGAAGGATAAGCAAGATATTATCAACGCAAAAATACTAATCGCCAGGAGGGATAAGCAATGGGAGGATGGATAAAATTAGACAGGGCTATGCTTGAACATTGGGTATGGCAGGACGCAGACACACTCAAAATGTGGCTAGAAATGTTAATGAGAGCTAACTTTGAGGACAAGAAAAGGCTGTTTAACGGAAGGCTAATTGATATCAAAAGAGGGCAGCTAATCTTTGGTCGCAAGGTGTATTCCGAGCGTCTTGGCATCAACGAAAACAAAATCAGAAAAATTCTAAAACTGTTAGAAAAAGACGGCATGATACACCAACAAACTACCAATAAATACACAGTAATATCAATAACTTCCTATGATTTATATCAGGAAGTTACCAGCAAAGCACCAACAAAGCACCAGCAAAGCACCAGCAAAGCACCACACCTTAAGAATATAAAGAATGATAAGAAAGAAAAGAATACTAATAAGCGGTTCACACCGCCAACGCCTGAACAAGTTACTGAATACTGTAAGTCGCGAGGGAATGGTATTAATGGCGATAGATTTGTTGATTGGTATGCCACTCGCGGTTGGAAAGTTGGCAGCGCACAGATGAAAGATTGGAAGGCCGCGGTCAGGACGTGGGAGCAGCGCAAGCGTGAATCTACGAAAGATGATGATAACTGGGAGGTGAGCAGATGATTAATATACCGGAGGGATTGGATTATGATGAATACGTGGAGCTACTCGGCAGCCTGGAATCACAAGACCTAAAGTCTAGTGGTCATTGGCGTGATGATTTAATTGAATACAATAACACTGATCATGTTGCATACGGTGATGCCCTGCCCTTCCAGAAGGCGTTCGATTTGTTCAGATATAGGCCATCCGAGATGACCTTGGTAACTGGGTACAACGGATCGAAGAAGAGTATGGTGCTAGGCCAGATCATGCTCCATCTCGCGAAGACTAGGAAGGTGTGCATCTGTAGCTTGGAGATGCAGCCTACAGTTACCCTGCACCGGATGCTAATGCAAGCAGCAGGAGCACATCAAGGCCGACCATCAGATGAGTTTGTCCAACGGTTTATGGATTGGGCTCAAGATCGGATATATATCTTCGATGCGCTGGATACTCTACCGCCCGAAAGAATCATCGGATTCATCCAATACGCCACGAAAGAGCTAGGATGTGAGCATGTAGTTTTGGATTCGCTGAGTAAGATCGCCCTGAAATATGACGATTACAATAAGCAGAATGAATTCATCAACAAGATGCAGTACATAGTTAAGCGTAATCAAGCCCACCTGCACATCGTGACGCATGTTAAGAAGCCTATGCATGATGATGAATCAATTGCACCCTCGCGATACAGTATTAGAGGCGCGGGTTCTCTGTCCGACATGGCAGACAATGTGATTATTATCCAGCCTAACCGCAAACGTGAGACTCTTAAAGAGATAGCTACGATGCGGGAGCTAGATGAGAAGCAGCAGGAATATCTATCTAAGTCGTATGATCACCAGATCATCATCGCGAAGCAGAGACATGGAGCCTGGGAAGGTAATTTAAACTTCTATTTCCACAGCAATTCACTCCAATTAACGGAGCGGGAGGGGTATCCTTATCAGTTTAACTTTGATTAAAAATAAATAAAAGGACAAGTTTTATAAAAATTTGTCCGGATTATCTGAGCCGCCAATAAGACCCGCGAGCTGAATGCTCTAATGTAAATGTCTGTTCCTTCCCTGTTGGGCTTAACATAGTCACCTCAGAGCCTTGTAGGGGGGTGCAGGAGCGCGTTTCGTCATATGCCCCTACCCTATGCATGTCAAAACCTGTAATGCCTGAGAACACCTCTCCACAGGCAGAGCAGCGGCAGTAACTGCCACCTATTTTTAACTTATATGTGCTTACTGGCATAACTTTCTCCTGGTTAATTAGAAATTCATATAAATATATCTAAGATTATTGTTGACAGCAACAATTGTTAGCGATTATTATTTTATCAACGTCTGGGAGGATGCACTATGAACATCAAAGAACACATCGATCTTTACAACTCCGAATCACCCGTACCTCTTTCGCAATCCGAAGCTCTGCAAGACTGCTTGGCTTCTATTGTGACTCTGCTTTCTGCACCAATCTCTGTCAATCCATCTAAGCTAAATGAAACATTTGGCTCGATGATTCGCGATGCGATTCAGCTAGAGGTTGAAGAATTTTATGAGGAATATCAATCAGATATGCAGTTTGAAATGACTCAACAAGAGTCTGATGAGGCCGCTAGCTTCAAGAGGGGTCAATAATGGATAACTCTTTAAGTCAAGCTAAAGCCAAAGCCCAATGGGATTGGCGAGATGGCAGTGAGGAAAATACCTATAAGCCTGGATCAGAAGCCTGGGAATCTTATCGAAATGCTTGGTTTGATCTATACCTAACATCTTTGCAGATAGAACAACAGGAGCCAGAAGTATGAGCATAATAAATATTCAGCAGAAGTTAAAAGCCAAGAAAGGCCAGAGAAATGCATTTGGTAATTATAACTACAGGTCAGCAGAAGATATTTTAGAGTCTGTTAAACCTTTGTTAGCAGAAGCCGAGATGTATCTAACAATTAGTGATTCTTTGGAATATATCGGCGATAGATATTACATCAAGGCCACCGCTGTTGTGAGGACAATTGACAATAATTTTGTCGCAGAAGCTACAGGCTACGCGAGAGAGGCTGACAGCAGGAAGGGCATGGACGTTAGCCAAATCACCGGAGCTACCTCTAGTTACGCCAGGAAGTACGCTCTCAATGGTCTGTTTGCTATCGATGATGGCAAGGATGCAGACTCGCGAGACAATACTAAAGAAGACTCAACCGAAACTGAGAAGCCTTGGTTTACAGAGATAGAGCTTGAGAAGTGGCGCGGTGCTATGCAAGGTCAGATTGACAGCAAAGAGAAAACAGTCAATCAGGTTGTGTCATCTCTTAAAAAGAAATACAAGGTCAGCCCAGAAATGCTGTCTGAAATTAAACAGATGGCATCTGCGTAAGGGGGAAGACATGGCTAGTCAGTACCCTCCCATTGGTAAAGAAAAGCTAACAGTGATGAAAGCTGGTGATTTAATGGCTAACTATGAATGCGGCGAAGGCAGTATCAGCCTCACCCCTGAGTTTAACTATGAAAATTCACTCTTGAAACTGGATGTGTTGTCCGATTGGATTTATGACTTGCAGGAAGAGTATGACAAAGCAAGATTGAAATTAAATAAAGAGCAAAATAAAGCAAGAAGGGAGATGTTAAATGGATGATCTATTCGATGACACGCCACCTCACAAGCTGTCCAGGACTAGCGATCCGCAGACTTCTAAGGATGCAGCTACAGCAGCACCAACTGGGAAAATGCGAAAGTTTGTATTTGATTTAATAAATTCTTCTGGCAAAGAAGGCATTACCATCAAAGAGATGACGCAAGCGCACCCGCACATTCAGTCTAGCTCAATTACTAGCCGACCCAACGAACTAGAAAAAGCTGGACACGTTTTCTATCGGGGTGATAAGAGAGATGGCGGTCGCGTCATTCGATCTAGTGACTACGATACTGGAACGCGAGAGTGCAGCAAATGTTCAGGCGTGTTACTAAGTTTCTACAAGATGAAATGCCAAAGCCCCAAGTGCAATAAGGATGATCTATGAGAATTTGTAAGCATGAGCAAGGTACTCCAGGTTGGATTGAGTCTAGATTAGGATGCCCTAGCGCGTCTATGTTCTCTAAGCTATGCACATCCAAAGGTGTCTGGTCTACGCAAGCTGACAGCTACATCAATCAACTGGTAGCAGAAGAACTAACTGGAGAGCAAACTCCGTTTTATCAAAATGATCACATGCTTCGCGGTACTGAGTTAGAACCTGAAGCGCGTGACCTGTATTGTGTACTGCAAGATGTAGAAGTTGAGGAAGTCGGTTTCTGTCTACACGAAACAATCGCTGCTGGTTGTTCACCAGACGGATTGGTAGGCGAATCGGGAGGGTTGGAAATAAAATGTCCTGCTGGAGCAACACACGTAGGTTACTTGAGGGATGGCATACTGCCCTTGAAATATAAACAGCAAGTAATGGGCTGTCTATGGGTAACGGAGCGTGATTGGTGGGATTTCTTTTCTTATCATCCTGGCATGAAACCTTTGATCGTTCGCGTTGAGCGTGATGAGGAATACATAGCCAAACTGGAAGAGTGCGTGTCCAGGGCGGTCAATTCAATCAATGATAATATCATTAAATTTTGGGATTAGGAGATTTAAATGAGTGATTACGATAACACTAACCGAGGTGCGCTGTTTAAAAACGAAAGGAAAGAGCAGCCAACTCACTCCGATTACAACGGCACAATTAACGTAGATGGGAAAGAGTTCTATCTCAATGCATGGTTAAAGGAATCGCAAGCTGGCAAAGCTTACATGAGTCTGTCGGTCAAGGCTAAAGATGCAGCAAAGTCTAATGGTTTACCTGCATCTCCTGAAATCTCAGCAGAAGATGTACCCTTTTAATTTAACGGGGGCGCAAGCCCCCATCTTGACTGATTATATGGAGAGTTAGAATGGAAGATGAATTAGATATGTTATTTAGACAGCATGGAATTGATGACAAAAAGCTACTAGAGACAGTAAAGGCAATTCGGCAATCTGCTAGAGATAGCGCATTGTTATATGCCGCAAAGCATGGCTATGTAGCGCCGCCAGAGCCGAAAAGCCCTATGGAATTAATGGAGCTAGGCTAGCCACCCCGAGGATAAGCTAGGAGCGGATGATGGAATTTAAACTAATCAATGGGGCATTGCTTCCAGTTAATAATGAATCTCGTAGCTTTTTGTCGGGTTGCCCTAACGGAGGTATTGTTAATTTACAGAAATTGCCAGAAGGGAAACGAACTCAAAAGCAAAACTCTTCCTTGCATCTATATTGTGAATGGCTGGCACAGGCTTTGTGTGATGCTGGGCTGGATATGAGAGCAGTTTTAAAGCCATCTGTAGAAATCCCTTGGACGCAACCGTCAGCTAAAAAACATCTATGGGTTCCGATCCAAGATATTATGTTTAGCAAAACAAAAACATCTGATCTTTCTCCGAAGGAAGTTAACGCAGTGTATCTAACTTTAAGTAGGCACATGTCCGAGAAACATAATGTTTATGTGGATTTTCCAAGCTCACGTTGAGCTACTTTAAAAGCACGATTTAGGAGTTGTTATGCATATAGGTAAGGCAATTAGAAAAGCCCATGTAATTACTAACATTAGACACACGACTGTCGCGAAGGCTCTGGACATCAGTGCAGCTAATTACTGTCACGCATTATCGCAAAGCGGCATGACTGTTCGGCGTTTTAAAGAAATATGCGATGAGCTAAACATGGACATGAATTCTGTGTATTCTCTTGGAGATGACTCACATGAAGAAAACTAATCTAGATAACCCATTGCTAACCATCACGTTGTTTGTGTCTTTTCTGGTCATTGTTAGCAGCCTGGTAGTGTTCTTTGCTTACGAACGCTTCTTGCCCACGCCTGTTGAAGAACCAACTGCTGTTGCAGAGCCTGTGCGTCCTGAGTTTGAGTTTCATGGCATGCGCTGTACCACATTGCGTCAAAACCCTATATTCACGTATGATGTACAAAGGCAAACAGTAACCTTGCAAGTTGAATGTGCGCCCGAACTAATGTTGAATTATTTTGAAGCAGAAGAGTCGGCGGGAGAAGTGCAGGAATGGTTAAGCCAATAAATTTTATGGACTATATGCCAGAAGATTGGGAAGAAAGCAAAGATCATTACAAGCAGCCTGATGATGTGGTAGCTATTCGCAAAGTATATCCAATCACTTCATTCTTATTTAGTGTCGGTTTAATTAAGCTTCGATATGACAAGATGAGCAAAGAAGATCAAATTCGCGCAGAAAAAACACTCCGCTACTGGCAAAATAACAAGTCAAACCCAGGCTTCTGGAAGTAATGTCGCTAAGAATTAAGAGGCGCAAACGAAAGTCTAAACCAAAAACTAAAACCAGTGCTATGTTGCGCCAGGAATGTTATCGAGCTATTCAGAAGCTTGCACGTATCTCTGCTGCTGATGATAACGGATACTGCGCTTGTGTTTCATGCGGTGTGACTAAGCACTACAGTCAGATGCAGGGCGGTCACTTTATCCCCAAGGGCAATTCATCATACTGGGCATTAGAGATAGAGAACATACACCCTCAGTGTGCAGGTTGTAATATGTGGGGCATGAGACATGGCTCTGCTGCACAGGAGTACACGTTGTGGATGGAAGATATGTACGGCAGGGAATTTGTAGAAGAGATGATCGCGAAGAAGAAGCAAGCAGTTAAGCGATACAAGTCAGATTACGAAGAGTTACTAGCAGAGTTTTTAGAGCTGATTAAAACACACAAGAAAAGGCTGGGCGAATAATGGATAATGAAATACATGTGCAGCTAGTTACGCCAGAAGAAGCTGATGAGTGGCTCAGTGATATGCTGCACACATTAGAAGGGCATGATGTTAACGTCATAGGCACAATAATGTTTATGCTCGAAGACCTGACAGAATTTATTACTCAGAACGAACTTATGAAAAAACAATTCTTAAAGTTTTTGGATGAAAAAAATAAAGGCGAAGAGTTATTGCATTGAAGTCAAAGGTTAGTCTTTATTGCGCTCTCTTTCCTCTCGCTCTAGGAAGTCTTCTATTCCTCCACCAAAGAAATTATAGTACATGTCTCCGACACCAGGGAATTTTCTAAAATTCTTTTTATCAATAGCAGACCAATCATAGCCTTCTTCGCTTAGTTCGGTTATTGCCCGTCCTTGATCTTCTACAAAATCTGATACAGAAAGAATTGCTGGTGATACCATGCTAGTTATGGCATCAGTAAGTCTTAAATCTTCAATTTGTTCTAGGTTATACTTGGAAGACCCCATCATTGATAGCGCATAATTTGTAAAATGATCAGGAATTCTATCTATCTCAAATCCTCTTCCTTTGGCAGCGTTCCTGGCTTCTTGTACTATAGACTGCCCACCTCCAACTATCAGACCATAAGCTACGGCGTTCTTTCCTGCTGTTTTGTAATTGCCTTTCCTTGCTTCATCAACAACACTGTCATTTAATAGCTGTATCTGTTTTAAAGTAAAAGATTTTAACTGATAAAATATTCTTCCATTTGGTGCGGCTAAATAACCTTGGGGCATGTCACTAAGAGAAATGGGTTGTGATCCAGACAATTCATTCCACAATAATAACTTGGTATTTTCGGTTACTTTTCCTGCTTTTAAATCATTTACCAGACTATCAAATTCATCTCCAAATGTTTTGCCCCATTCTTCTTTGAATTTCTTTAATCCTTTCTCAGACTTTACTAGCCTAGTTGCTTTATTCCAAGCTCCTTGCAACAATGAATTTTTTCCAAAGCGATCTACTGCTCTAAACCCACTATACTTAAACAGTGTATCTTGCATTGCCTTGCTGAAACCTTTGACATCCGATAAATCTGTAGCTACATAATTGGCTAAACCAAAATCGTTTACATTTTGTACATTTTTTCCAAGAATAGTTTGCAGCATTGCTTTCCCACCATCGCCCCCGTATCGATAAATATTAGTAAGTTGATCTGCAAACTGAATAAAAGCAGCAAAGGGATTACCAAGAAGCAGGCTGCTGGCAAATGATCGCAAATGCTGCAACCAAGCATGTGCGGATTTTTCTCCCGCATTAAATCTCATGTTCAAAATTTCAGCTAATTCAGTTGGATCACCTGTGAAGTTTCCTTCTGCTTGCAGTTTTCTAGTTAACTTACCAATGCTGCTAGAAATATTAAACTTTTCTCTATTCCCAACTTTGGCGTTAACACCCTTAAAGAATTTATATTTTTCTACATGATTAATGGTTTGATTTATATACCTTTCTAAAGCGGCAGGCGCGGTATCAGAATAAAATTGTAGAAGATCATCATTTAAAGTTTCTAAAATTCTTTGTTTCCCAGAATTAAATCCACCAACAGCAGAACTTCCAACGGGTCTTTCAAATAAATTTGTAAATACTGCGTCTTTTTGAGCTTCAGTTAAATCATCTACTGATTTTTCTAATCTTGCTGCCTCTTTTTTTAAAGCTGCTTTAAACATTGGTTCTTGCTTGCTACCTAAAGCTTGTAACAGTCCTTGACGATCAATCTTACCCCTTGGAAAATGACCCGTAAGATATTTTAAACCATCATTAAACGCATCGTCAGCATACATGTGCATGTCATTTAACACTGCTTTAGTTTGCTCCATTGTTTCTTTAACAGTCATTACATATTTGTTTTGTCCGTCATTTACAACAAACGATCCTTTGCCTGTTTTGCCCGTAGGAATTATTCCTTTAGTAGTAATCGAAGTAATTCCTGCGTCTTCTGCAAGCTTGGTAGCCCCAGGCCAATCTTTATTCTTTAATCTCTTTGTAACTTCTTCCTGAACATCTTTCGACAATTTTCCAAACATTATCTGAAATGGTCTGATTCTTTGCATCATTTCTGCGGATTTAATAGATGAATTTTTTTCAAATCTTTGCAATCTACCCGCAATCTCAGGACTGTATTGTTTAACCTTTCTAATAGTGGTTGTGATAAGTTTGCGCTTTATATCATTATTGACTGCCCCAGCAGAATTTAATGCTGCTTTGGCTTCCAAGACAGCTTTATTTACTTCTTGATCCCACGGCATATCTATTTTAGTATTTGAGTTAATTACTGCTTCTTCTACCTCATCTCCAGTCAAGCCCAATCTTTTAGATGCTGCCAATAGCAAACCTTCGTCATCTACAATTCCTTCTGCTCTAACCTCCATCATTTTGCTATTAATAGCGTCCATAGTTTCTTCTGCTGTAGCAAATTTTTTTGGATTGCGTTTAGCATTTATTCTAGTTTTTAATTTATTTAGCGCAGGTGATACTTGTTTAGATACTATTGGGGCTGCTGTTCTTCCTGCTTTAACTAACGCTGGAGTTAATACAGCACCGCCAAGGCCATAAGCTGTAGTTGTTACCGGATTAATTTTGCCTTCTTCTGCTAAACCTCTAACAGCCTCATAACTGCTTCCAATTAATCCCCCTATTGCAGCCATTGCTTTATAGCCTTTTCCAACAGGAGAAAGGGTTGTTGGGTCTACTAACGCAGCGGATAGTGCGCCTACAAAACCTGGCGCACCTGTGGACGCGCCTGCTTCTGCAAGTTGAGTCAGCTTAGGATAGTTTTTGACTTGATTTTGATACCGTACCTCTTGGATTCTTTCTCTTCTTTGATCTTGATTTAAATCCATAAAGTCATTGCCATACAGTTCCGTAGGCGATGCGTAGAGTCCTTTACCCTCAGTATTAAACAAATCTATTCTGCCAATTGGCATCCAGGCTTCAAGAGCAATGTCAGCATTTTCCGAAAACGATTCTGTAGTGCTAAATTCATATTTTAATTTTTCAAGCGCACTGAAACCATCCATCTGTTCTTGATTAAATGCATCAATTTGTTCTTGAGTTTGTTGCAATGGCTGCTCGGCTTCTTCTGTAACAGCTTGCGACTGTGCAGTAGAGGCAGAATTATTTCTAGCATAAGCAATAATTTCTTCATCAGTAGCACCTTCTGGATGAGTAACAGTTATTATTTCACCAGAGGGAGATGTAACTTGAGTTTCAGCCATTATTTAATACTCCAACCATCGGCGTCTGCTTCTTCTGCTTCTTCTGCTGTTACAAACGATTCTGATGGCAGCAATCCTGCGGAAAGTATTGTTCCTAACATTTCTTTTAATTTATCTTGCTCTTCTGAGGTTTCTGCGTCATCTATTTTTTGAAACTCTTGTCTTAATTTAGCAATGCTTTGAACGTAAGTTTCGTTATTTCTTTCACTATAATTATGCAGCATATCAACCAGAGCATTTCTTCCTGCTATTTTATCGCCTGCTACCATGTCAAATATTCTGTATTTTTCAAATAGCGGCTCATTATTTACTGCCTGTTCTAAATCGCCTCTTCTAGCATTAGAAAGATTAGGAACCTCTCTTTCTGTTCTGCTTGCAGTTCTTGCACTTTCGCCAATTACTTGTAGCTGTTCGCCAGTTTTTTTGTTAAAACTCATAATCATATTTTTGCCAGTTTTGTCATCAAAAACTGTATATACGCCTATGTCTATATCTAAACCATTTTTAAAATTATTTTCAATTAAACGCAATTCAGGTAATGGAATAAAAGAATCTGCATCCTGCAATATACTAAGATAAGGATTCTCTGGATCGCGCTCTAACATTTGTTCAGCAAGACTTTCTTTAAGAATATTAGAAGAATTAATTTCTTGCTCTTTATCTGCTTGTGTTTGCAGTCTATCACTTAGATTGTTATTAAAAGTTATAATGCTATTATCAAATAATTTTTTATTTCTTATTTGATCTTCGGTTCTCCATTCAAAAGATGTTTCTTCTCTTTCTGCTGCCCTTATGGCTCTTTCTTCAGCCCTTCTTGCTCTGGCATCAGACTCATCTTGCCTTTCAAAAGTTCTTGCTTTGTCTGATAGCTCTACACGCATCTCACTCGCGGCCTGACGTAAAGCTGCCGCTCTAACAGGGTCAACATTTTGCAAACCTTGAGCTGCTTGTAACAAACCTTCTGGTGTAGATGCATCTATTTGTCCTATTTTTTCTGCCATCTTTTCAGAATCAGTCCTGGGATCAATCCCAAACATAGGCTGTACTGCCCTGCGAATGTCTTCGTTACGCTGCACACCTAACTGACCTGCCATTTGAGCAAGAGGAGCTAATGCTCTAGCCCGGCCTGTAAGACCTGATGCTAATAGCTGGCCTTGAGCCATGCCTTGTTGTAGCAGTTTCTCCTGGCGTTGTTCAGGAGTATCAATAATGTCTGCAAACAGCGTAGATATATTTATAGCCATGATTATCTCCCGAAAAGACCTGAAGCTGCATTTGCAATGTTGCCGATATCTTGCAGATTAGCATTTTGATAAGTGTTTGGATCGTAAAATCTAAAGTTAGGATCTGTAGCAGCTCCTCCTGAAGAAGAATCTTTAGTTTGCTCACCCTTTAACAGATCAAACAATCCTTGGAACTGCTGCTGACGTAGCGCATTAGCGAGTGCTGAGTAACCAAGCTGTGCTTCTAAAGTAGACTCTGCTAGTCCTGTTCCCAATCCTAAACCTGTGCTTTGTAAAGCTGACCCTAGTCTTGCAGCTTCTAATGATGGCTGCAAATTAGCCAAGAGCTGTTGCTGTCCTTGATACGCACCTGGAATAGCTTGTAGCCCTAAGTCACCAGCCAAGGTCATTCTACCTCGTAGCTCTCCTAGTCCTGCTAATGTTTGCTGCGATGTTAAAGCTTGCTCTGCTCTTGCTTGTTCCATAGCTGTTAAAGCTGATCCAGCTTGCTGTTCTTGAATAGCTTTTTCTAATGCTAAAGCTTCAGGAGTGCCCCCAAACATGCTGGTTCTAACTCCTGTTCTGCCCTGACCATACAAACGCTCCTCTAATCCCAGGCGTTGCCGCTCTTGTTCGGGTGCTTGCAAGGCTGTGAGATTATCCATAATCTCCTGCTCTCGCGCAGCTCTTGCCGTAGGGTCTTGAGTCAGCATATTAATAAGTGATGTTTGCTCTTGCTCTCTTTGCGCTGGATCACTTAGCATCCCAAAGGCTTGAGAGCTAAACCCTAGCAATCGATTTTGCAAGGCTTGCTCTTCAGGGCTTAACGTAGCAGTTAACCCGCCAGTAGCCCCTATAGAGGCTTGGCTCCCTGTAGGAGTAGTAACACCGAATGGCTTGAACTGCGATTGGCGGCTAATCTCACCCATTAATCCGCCACTAGCCGCAACAGGAGGCATATCGCCATATACTGTTTTGACATCGCGCTCACCAGCTTTTTCAATATCTCTAATTGCTTTCTCTTGAGCTGCTGCGCTACCTATAGCAGAGAGTAAACCTCCTGTAGTGCCGCCAATTAAACCGTCATACCAGGCCATTAGTAAGTACCTCCATCAATAGTTCCAAACGTAGACGTACCACTCACCGTTAGGTTAGCTGCGGTTACTGTTCCTGTGAATGTAGGAGATGCAGAGTTTGATTTACTGTTTACTGCTACAGCAATTGCATCGTACTCAGCCCCTACCTCAACACCTTTAATTACTTTAGCGGGGTTACCGCTAACCATAGCGTCTTTGGCAGCGAAGTTCGTGATCTTCGTGTAGTTAGACATTACACAATCCTTCCCATTAGGGCTTGAATATTAATTTCTTGCAAGGCAATTGTCTTGCCATCAACTGTAGTTTCTACGCCAACGGCTACTACTGTACCCTGTCCTGACGTATTAATTTTCTTTCGTTTTATTAGAGAAATGGAAGAAGAATACTCCGCTGTCGTATTAAATTCAGAAATATTGTATTGTCCCACATTAGAGGCTGGCAAAGTATACGCTTGTTTCTTGTATGCGCCTGAATAGTCGTATGCCCAGTTTAATACAACAGTAGATTCTGCTCCATCAAAGGTAGTTAAATTAATCTTCTTTAAGAATTTTAAATTAGCTGTGTCACCAAAGCTCAAAGGATGACTAAAATAACTTAATAAATAGCTGCTAGTCCCATCATTAAAGCCTGTGTATTGAGCAAGACCTGCACTGTTACCAATGTATAAATCTTCAGCAGCAGTATTAGCAAAGATTAATGGGTTAATATGCGACCAAGTAGTCGCCCTGTAGCTGCCATCTTGTAATGGGAAACGTGTATCAAAACAATACACTACAGCTAATTCTTGAAAGTTCAGCAACACAAACGCCTCACGCGGAGAGTAGTGCATGCTGATATTCCCTGTCTCTGCCGCAAAGAGGGATTTAATATCATTGTTTACATTCTTAGATATATCACCAATTGGTGCTGACTTCTCTTGAATTGTTCTAGCTAGGCTACGAACACCAGAATCATCTAAGAATATTAAGTCTTTACCAGTAGATACTACGGCATCTCTGGAAACACAGCCCACATTAGAGATAGTATCCGCGAGGGTCATGCTTGCTGGGCTTTCGGCTCCATCATATAGAACAATAGAGTTGCGCCCAAAGATCACCAAGAAACCATTGTGAGCGGCCAAGGCAACGATTGTATCGTACCCTGTAGGCCAGACTGTAGTTATGTCTATCGATCCCGTAGACCCTCCTGTCCAGTGTGTACCGTTGAGTAGATCAGACCAGTAGATCGTAGACTTATCGTTTGTAAAGTCTGCTACCCATAACCTACCGAACGCTGCGAGACACTCATTGCCCTGTGGCGGTGTTCCTGTTGCGTGTGCATGGGCAGACATCTTTTCTACTGTACCTGCATGGTCAGAATACAGCAGCGGTTCTTGACCACGCTGAAACATATACATATGGTCATTAAACGATACAAACTTCCAGTTGTTAGCAGAAATAGTATATGAACCAGGAGTGGCATCTACTAGAGTAGTTGTTCCTGTAAAGATTTTGTTATTACCTGCTGATAAAAATGTAATATCACCATCATTAGCTACGAACTCACCCATAGCTTCAATGCCATCAGAGCTACCTAGAACTGAAGCTCCGTTAGTTGAGATCATGCTATAACCTTTTCTTGCGGCTATCCTGCCCTCTTTATCAATCACGCAGTTATCTGCCACAGCCGAAAAGCTAGGCTCTTGAGCTAGTGGCGCGTCTTGGGTGTTAATACCCGCGAAGCCAGGTGCTGTTATTGTAATGCTCTGTAATTGTTGAGCCATCTATACCACCATGTAAGTTGTTTCTAAGGGGTATCTGTTAGCGTCTACTGCTATTGCATCTGATAACGCAGAAGAAGCTACGGCAAACTGCTCTGCTGCTGACTGACCACCTGTCTCACCTCTTTCGCGAAGAGCCATAGCATAAGCCATCTGTACAACAGGATGATACGGAACTTTAATCTTAGTAGCATCTGCTGTTAATAGGGTCTGTGGCGCAGCTATGTCAAATCTTAATGTATACACAGCGTCAGGCTGTGGATAAACCTTTACCTTTAGATCATCGTTATCATCTACTCCACTGACAATGTAATCAGTAGGAACTGCACTAGCAGGAGTTTGATTAAAGTATAGGTTGTCAAAATATGGGACAGTATTCAGCGTCAAAAAACCGTAACCACTACTGCTCATTGCTTGTTTAATAACTGCGCTTTGACCGGAGCCAGTAAGAGAATACTCTGCTTGACCAATTACTGTGGGTACTTCTATGGTGCTGCGTAATGCAGACCAAGTCCATGAGTCTTCTACTAGTTTTTTTGCATCATTTACTAGATCGCCTATCAAACCAGAATACGAAGTTTCTTGCGTAGTAGTTACTTCATCTTCTCTTAATCTGCGGAGGACGTTATTAATTGCTTCTAAATATGTCATCTACCTGCCTCCTGCGGCCTGTAAAAATCGCTCGAACATCCCAACTGGAATGTTATCTAGTTTCGTAAACTTTGGCTCAAACAAAATTGAATCTGCAATAGGTGTTTCATTAATGACTCGGCTAAACAATCCTATCATTCCATCTTTCCCAGCCTCGCCTTTTTCTCCTTTTTCTCCTTGTTCTCCCGCAGCTCCTGTAGCTCCTGTAGCTCCTGTAGCTCCATCTAATCCATCTGTTCCATCAGCTCCATCAGCTCCATCTAAGCCATCTGCTCCATCTGTTCCATCTGTTCCATCTAAGCCATCTAAGCCATCTAAGCCATCTAAGCCATCTAAGCCATCTAAGCCATCTAAGCCATCTAAGCCATCAGCTCCGTCATCACCATCAGCTCCATCAGCACCATCAGCACCATCAGCTCCGTCAGCTCCGTCAGCTCCGTCAGCTCCGTCTAATCCATTTAATTCATCATCTACATCATCTACATCATCACCATCTAATCCATCATCTCCGTCTAATCCGTCTAATCCGTCTAATCCGTCTAATCCGTCATTACCATCAGCACCGTCTAATCCGTCTAATTCATCAGCATTATCTGTAGTATCTGTAGTATCTGTGGTATCTGTAAGCACATTATTAATTACATCATTCACTAAACCCCCGCCTGTAACAATAGGGCCAATAATAGAGCCAGTAGCAGGGCCAGTTATATCAAGCAATCCAGATAGGTCAACTGTTGTGTTTGTAGTTACACCACCTGTATCTTCTGGAGCTCCTCCATGCTCTAATTTAAATCCTTCTTCCAAGTCTAAAATACTTACAGTTTCTCCTTCTGTAAAAACTTTTCCTTCAGTACCACTAACATCCCCTACAGAAACTGTTTCTCCACCAGGAAGTCTAGTGCCATTAATATCAAAAGGAGCGTAAACAAACTTACCGTTTTCATATATCCATGAATAAGAAGACGCAGATTCAGAATCTGTTGTTGTGCTTGTAGTTCTTGTATCTATAGGCCCAGATGTGCTTATAGGCCCAGATGCGCCTGTAATTGTTACGCCATCAATTGTTGAAGAATCGTCTGATAGTGTACTATCGCCTAGAGCAGAATCTGCTTTTAAAAGCTCGTTATCTAATAAGGCCGTAGAATCAGCAGAAGAATCAGCAGAAGAATCAGCAGAAGAATCGGCGGCAGAAGAATCAGCAGAAGAATCGGCGGCAGCAGCTTCAGCAGCGGCAGAACTACTAGATTCAGCAGTTTCATCTACAACTGTAATCCGGTCTACAAACCGACCAAGAGAATCTCCCTCTAAGCTGTACGGATTAATTGTGCTTTGGTCTACTCCAATACCAGCATTAAAAAACAAATCAGCAACCGCTGCTTGTACAGCTAACTCTTGTTCTCTTGTAGGAAAAGCAGTGTCTCCCATAATTTCTTGACGGGCTGCTATAGCTCCAGCAAGAATTTGATTAACGGTATCTTGGGTAACTTCTGTAGTTCCCATAGCTTGATTAGCAAATGGATAATCTCCTCCTAAAATTTCCCCTCTTTCTTCTGTGCTTGGTAACTGTTGACCGCTAGAGCCGTAGCCATATTTGGCTAAAGTTGAAACTACGTCTTCTTTAGTAAACTGACCACCACTTAGTTGCGGAACAATGTCTGCACTAAATCCAGACCTTTGCAAATAATCCGCGAGGAGTGCTGCTTTTTCGTTTTCAGGCAATTCGGAGCCATATAATAAATCTAGCTGACCTCTAGCCTGGTCAGCTAAAATGCTGGCTACTTCCGATTCAGAGCCTTCAGTGCTTTCTTTAGCATAAAAACCCAAAAGCTCATCCCAAGGGGTATAATCTATACTAGAACTGCCATCATCTCCAGAAAGAGAGTCAACGGTTCCAACAGTATTGTTTCGTACTTGTCTTCCTGCCGCAGCAAGGCCAGTAATAAATGGATTATCCATTATTTTTCCCTCGAAACACCTTTAGTTTTCTCAAAGGTTCTCATTGCGCCTAAACCCAACATGCCCATTAGAACAGGCATCATCTCACTCAATGCTATTAACGGTATCTCTACACCCGTTTCAAATAACTCAAGAGCCATGTTTACAAACGGTATAATTAAAAAGTTGCCAGCCATGCCCAAAGCGCATATCCAACCAATAGCAGGTCGCCAGCCAGCAACAAACATACTATTATGAGCTGCTTCAATTTTATTAACCTCGATCTGCGCCATAACCTGTTCTTGGGTATGACGTTCAGCCATCGTAGCTATTTCATGAGACAACTTTTCTTTTAAGTTTGTATCAGGAATAACCTTATCTAGTATGGCACTAACCGGGCCTATTAACGCACTAATCATGCTGCGCCAAGCCCTATTAGAACAATGACAAGAACTACCACTGCTATGCCCACTTGCTTTTCAGTAGCAGTTTGAACCAGATTTCTTACCCACTTGCCTATTTTTTTCATAGCATTCTTCCTATTACAGTTGCAGTCGCAACAATGATTATCCAAAATACCCGCTCTCCAAACACAACAGATGGGGATATATTCTGTAATTTTTCATCCATTGTACTAATTTTAGTTTCAATCAAAGTTTGACGATTAAATATAGTCGTAATCCTTTCCTCTACACGCGCTAAAGAAACAACAGCTTCTTGTAGATCATCTATCTTGCTTTCGATTCTATCGATTCTATTTTCCATTATATTACTACATCCGGTTCACTGTACTGCTTATCGATTTCATACGTGCAAGTAATATTTCTTCCGCCATTTTTCTTAAAAACAATCATCGACATTGTATGGTCTGAGCCGTAACCCTTTCCTGCATGCCACGCATCTGGTGGTGCTAATGTGCCAAACTTCTGGACTGTAACTCCCTCAAATTCCTGTACACTTGCGTGATGAAAGTGACCAACAAACCATAATCTATGTGTAGTGCTACCCCAGGCGTTTGGCATATCTCTAGGCATGATTTGAGCTAGTTTTGCAGCTTTTATCTTGTCACCATGATGGATACCAAATAACCATTTGCCCCACTGTAAATAATGAAAGAATCCTTTTGATTTTAAAATATTAATTCTTGGCTCGTTAGAATAATAAAATTCTAAAATAAGTTGTACTGCAATAGCGGCATCAGAATCATGATTACCCCTCGCGACAACAACATGAACTGTGCCACACTTATCTAACATTCGGTTTATAGAATGTATCATTACATTTGCTGCGGTTCGCATAATCTTTTCAAACCGCGTATCTACATCAACTAACGTGCCCTTTGTAGTAAATGGGCTAGAGCCATCAGAGTGCGTAAAATCACCAACTTGGACTAGCATGCCTGTTTTAGCTTCAGGCATTTTATCTGTTAGGTTGTCTACAGCAGCTAAGATTTCTTTTGATGCAATCTTAGAATCAAAATCTCTGTCTCTAGTTTCTGATCCGTCAGCCCTCATACCTATGTGAGCGTCCCCAATAATAATCGTGGGCATATATAAATCTTTATTATGCTTTTTAGCTTTTGGTTTTTTAGCAACAGGAACCAATGTTGTTTTAATTTCTTCTACAAAAGCTTTTAATGCCTGTTCTCTTTCAGCTTGTAATATATTGCGTTTAGTTTTAAGCCACGCTTTATTGCCTTCATCATCTTCAGTGTAGATTGAGCGACCAATAACGTGCTCACCTGTAGGTACGTGACGTGTAGCGTCCCAATTTTCGCTAAAACCTGCAGCAGAAGCTCTCGATCTAATGGTGTTAATGATATCCCTAACAGTAGAAGACGTAATTCCTAAATCTCCACTAGCCCGGACAGAATTTCTGTTATGTTTTTCCCAGCATTTTAAAACTTCTCGCTGACGATTAGTTTTAGCGTAATCAATTAAATTCAAACTACTATCCCCGCGATCGCCATAACAACTATAAATATAATTGAACAAGTACCAATTATGGATACGATGTCAATAATTGCGGCTCTTGATTCTGCTTTTGCTTTAGCCTCTGCAATTCGCAGATTGCGTATTTTAGATCGCTCTTTGAGCATGTCATGCCAAAGATTAGCATTGCCGCTCCAATAAAAGAGGTCTTTTAATTCTTTCTCTAACTGTTGAGCTTTTTTCTTCTGGAGCGTTATCTCTAACGCCTGGCTCTCAACTGATTTACCGCCGAACAATTTTTCTATTTTGCTCGGGTTAGTAGCTTTTTGTTCAAGCACACTAACCGTTTCACGAGCATCCCAGAACTTACTCAAAGCTCTGGTCATATCTCCAAGCTCTTTGCCTTCATTAACCGCTGTCTTCATAAAGCGGTAAGCTGAAGAGCACATCTGTACTGCTGCAATTATCTCCGCAGCCATCAATAGACCTTTATGCCGTCTTGAGTCGGGTCTACAAGAATCGGCTTGCAGTATGTAGTGATACCGATAGACGTGCTTGGCGAACTTCTCTGTCGAAGTTTTGCAGCAAAGCTATTGCAAGTATCAACGCTACGAAAGCACATAGACTCGCCACAGTTGTCAGCAGCTACTTCTAAACCGCCAATAGTCATGATTAAAACGAAAACGTGAATCACACATTCTACTCTGGCTCAACCCAATCAGAGCTAACTTCCCAATCAGTGCCATCAAAAATATACTTACATCCCGCCCAATCGCTTGGCGCAGACACGCCTCCAATTACAGTGGAATTATTTTCATTTAAGTCACCAATAATAAATAGTAATTTATCAGCGCGACTGACTTCTATGTTCTCATAATTTAAGATGACGTTTTTGTCGTCTTTTAATAAATACTTCGAACAGTTGTTTAAATCAACTATAGTTTGCATAATTATCCTTTCACAATAATATTGCTGGCTGATGTTGCTAAACCCGCATAAACAGAAACACTATCTGGCGTGACCGATAAATCTCCATTAGCTTTAACGTAATAGCCGAGCCCTGCTGTTAATCCTGCTTGTGCGTCATCCTGTGCCCCTATAATTTGAACTGTTGCAGTTTGCCCATTCGTATATGCTGCGTCAGAAAATCCAAGAAAATTTGTTGAAGTTAAATTTGAACTGAAAAATCCAGTAGTCCAAACATAAGATTTGCCGTATGAATCATCGTCATCTCTATAAACTCCAATAACTTTTCCTTGGTCTGGGTCATAAGTCAAAATGTTATAAAGTGCATTGGTTGTGCTGAATTGAATTACATCAGAGAATGTTGGAACCCCTCCGCTTACTGTAGCGCTAAGAATATCCCCTCCTAAATAAGTATTTGATCTCGTAGCGATAATAAACTTCCCACCTGTATTATCCCAAGCAATAGCATTATTCCAACTATGAACATTTCTAAAAACATAAAGGTCGCCAAAAGTGATTGTAGTTCCGCTGACCGTGGCAATTCTTGAAGTGCCGTAAGAAGAATTGGTTGACTCTCGCCAAACCACCATGTGCTTATTTAAAGTCGGACTATATGCCGCTTGGAATTCACTTGCCGTTCCGCTTGACCATTCTGCTTGAGTGCCAAAACTGATTGTGGTTCCCGAAATAGAACAGACATTTGCCTTGCCTTTTTCAGAATCACTATAGTCCATATAGAATACGACTAATTTTTGAGCAGTGTCATCATAAGTAACGCATTTCGGATAATAGGCGTTGTACGATACTGAGGAAAGTAGAGTTGTCGCGCTTCCCGCTGATACGGATGTGCCGCTAATGGTAGCAACTCTGGCTTCAAGGTAAGTATTAGAAGTCGGTGTATAAAACACCGCGTGCTTTTGAGCAGTAACGTCATAGCCAGACGTTACTGTATCAGTTCGAATAGCTCCGCTGTGTAGCGTTGCTTCAGTTCCGAATGTTAAAGTTGTTCCCGAAACAGTGCCGACTCTTCCTGTTAATCCTGCTGATTGTGAATAGATGAAAAGCACTTTTTCAGCATTTTCATCGTAAGTTAATGAAACTCCAACCGCACCAGTGCTACCCGATACAGCAACTTGTGAGCCAAAGGTTATTGTAGAGCCTGAAATTGTCGCTACATTTGCATAAATATAATTAGGTGAAGCACCCCTGTAAGCTATTACCAATTTGTCATTTGCTTTGTCATAAACACTGTCCAGATATGAAGTGATACCAGAATTAAATGTAGTCAGCGTTCCTACACCTTCTATAGCAGATGAACCAGTAATAGCACTCACGGTTCCATCCGAATTCAGACAAATTGTATCGCCATTAGCCAGTGTACCGCTTGCCACTGCGTCAATGCTTGGATTTGTTGATACATCTCCCCATGATTCATCTGTACCATCGGTCGTTAAGAATTTACCGGCATTTCCCGATTGGCTCGGCAAAGCATTATTATTGATCTGGTCTTGCACGTTAGAACTAACAGTATCAATGTAGTTAATCGTTGCCGCGCTATCGGCTATGTCTCGTGACTTGCTCATTATGGAGTCTCCGGCCAATCAGTGTCTTGTAAGTTCGGAAAGTTTGCGTGAGCCGTAATGTCTCGCAAAGCCTGTCTATAGGTAGCCATCTCAGCCGCCATTGTAACATCAGACATACCTGTCCAATCAGTCTCAGCGAGTAGAGAGTCGCGCTTAGCGCGTACACTCGCAGCCGCAGTTGCATCGAGTTGTGCCTGATACGCTGCCTCATGCTCTGCTTTAGTAGTAGTAACACCATCTTCTGTGGTGTCGGCAAACATATCTGTCTCAACGTAAGCCTCTACCCAGTTGTTGTTAGCGTCTTGCACTGCGCCGTTACGATTAACTTGCTTATAGGCTGCGCTTGCTTCGGGCTTGGGTGCTGCGAGTACAGGGTCTATCCCTAAGAACTCGCAAGTGTCTGCATCCCATACTCGCGGGAGGGATGTGTTGCTGTGCATTCTTCTGACTTCGCCTTGAGTTTTGACTTCGCCAGTTGATTGAATACGATATTCCATTATGTCACCTATGCTATCGCTAAGAAGATGTAAGTGCCGCCACTGGCGTTAAGCGCAGCAGGAGCAGATGATGTTACTGTAAATCCACTAGATAGAGGGTCTATGTAGTCCGTAGACGTTACCTCTGCGGCTGTGGAGTTGAGCAAGAGATATGGGTCGTTACCTGCAACAATACCTCTCTCGCTGTCCCAAACGTACCAATCGCCAGTAGAGTCAGAACGCTTGATGAGAATAAATCTAGCACCTGCCGAGAATCCGCAGTCTACGTTTAAGTCTGCGCCTGTGCCTGTGTAGCTGCCTACTTTGCTTACTCCGTCTAGTGTGGCGAAGAGGTAGGCGACAAACGGTTTTGTTGAGGCATTATTAAGTGAAGGGTCGCCTTCAAACCAAGTACTACTAGCTGTAATACCCCAATTACTAAAAGCATTGTTATTAAAAGTTCTAACTTGTCCAGTTGGGTAGTAAAAATTCCACCAATTAGTATTAGCGTCGCCACTTCTTTGTTTTGTAAAAGCTAATTCCGGTGTCACTTTTAAATTATGTGGAATTTGTCTACCACTAACACCGTCACCAGTATAAGCCACCACATCCATGAAGCCTGTGGCGCGTTTGAAGCCGTAGCCTATAAGATTGGAAGGACTTTGATTCCAATGATTAGCATCTGTCGCAAAGGATGTGTTGCTATCAAAAGCAAGACCAGTTGCAACTTCTGCGGCGGTGGTAGCTGAGTACAGATATGCTTCAGTTAATCTCGGTGTAAAGCCAAAAGCGCCTGCGTTTGCAAGGTCTCTATAAGCAGTTAAAGCCAAATCAACTGGAAAGCCTGTTGTAATTACTGTTGGTGTCGGGTCATTACCTGCGTAGGTTGAAGGACTAAAAACCTCAGTCCCAGACTCAGGAGTCTTCATTGGGCGGCGTATGGCTATGTAGATAGATAACTGGTCGTAGTTAGCATTATTGACTAGAAAGCCATCAGGGGTTGGGCTTATTACAGGAGCTGCGCCCGAAACCTCGGCTCCGGACGAATTGGCAGCCAAGTATGTATAACTACCCCAAGGCATCCCACGCATAGAGTCGTGAATCTGCCAGTTATTTCCGAGGTTTACGTTTTTGAACAAAACATACTGAGGCTCCCACCCCAGCCCTGTTACTTCTGCTGTCTGAGTCCCGTCTGTTGTGAATGTACCACACTTAATAATACTCTCGCTGCCATCGTCTCCAAAGCCTCCTGCGTCTGAGGCGAATAGGTAGGCGACGTAGGTTCCGCCTGAGGCGTTAATTTCTGCAAGATTTGTTGGTATTGTTATGTGTGTTGAATCAGCAATAGACGTCCATCCAGTAGCGGCATAGGCGGCCGTTGTGTTAAGACGCATCCTTCCAGTCCCGCCATATCCATCTGCTATTAGACCCGGAAACATTACTTGCCAATCTGCTGTAGTATCTGTGCGTTTTATGATGACGCATCCCGGAGTTACTCCAAGGTTATGCGGAACAGACATAGGATCGACGCCCGTCCCTGTATAAGTCAAAGCAGTAAACCACTTCTCAGCCTTCCGGAATGTAAAAGAGGCGTAGGTTCTTCCTGAACCGTTTGTTTGAGTGTCATTCCCTACGGTAAATCCGTCCGAGTTAAACGATGTAAACTCAGCAGTATCAAAGTTCTGCGCATTAGTTAAATCTGAGCGAAGGATATAACCTGCGCCTCTTTCCGTATCAGACAAAGAATGCCAAGCAGAAGTGCCTGTGTTTCTTGTCTTTATCCAAGTAAGACCACCTTCGCCATCAAGATCAATGCCGTTGGTTATGGTATGCGCCGCTCCAGTACCGTCATACAAATAAGTCGAGAAGACATCCTCAACGTACAAGTTGTCACCACCTGCATTACCCGCAGCCGCTGTTAGAGCTTTCGCTAGTTTGCTCATGCGTTACTCCTAAACGTAGCTGCCAGTGTATGCACCGTAGAGTACGGAGGAGACTTTCCAAAACACCAGTGTGTCTTTAGCAGTCAGCGTAGGAGCGACATTGCCACCGGAAGTCACCCAAGTCATCGTAGGCCACGTTACTGTGTAGGACGCACCTGCTTCGAGCTGTAGGACGATAGCGTCACCAGAGCTTAGTGAGTCTGTGAAGGTCGTGTTAGCCGCTAGAGTCTTGGTCTGTACTGCGCCGTTCGTCGCGTCAAAGGCTGTGCCTGACAGAGCGTAGACAGTGTCTCGGATGGTTTTGTTCGTAAGAGTTTGCGTGTTGGTAGACGTAGTAGTGTTAGCGTCATAGCCTTGAACAGTTACACCAATTGCTGCTGACTTTAGGATAGTCGCATCATACGCTTCTACGTCTGTACCAATGACTAGGCCAAGGTTTGTTCTCGCTGTGCTTGCACTTGCAAGGTCAGACAGATTGTTTGCTACTTGGGCAAACTTAGCATCTGCGGCAGCTTGAGTGTAAGTGTTAGCCACATTGAATGCGCCGTAAGCAACAATGTCTACAATATCTCCTGCTGTAGCTCCTGTAGCTAAAACAATGCTTGTACCTGATGTTGCGGTAAAATCAGTAACAACAAGCAGCTTTGAGCCGTTAAGATATACGTCAACAAACCCAACATCATAAGTAATAGCAAAAGTAGTTTGAGCAGCAGTAGCTGTGTAGGTTTGACGACTAGAAGTGCCATTAACTGCCGAGCCTGCGGCTGTCCATCCAGTGCCAGTATATACACGCATTTCTTCTGCTGTTGTATCCCAGTACAACGCACCAGTAAGCAAAGCATCTCCATCATTGTCTACTGTTGGAGGCGATGACTTAGAACCAAGGTAACGGTCATCAAAATTATCATAGGTAGTGGCTGCTGCTGCGGCTGAACTAGCTGCTGCTGTTTCTGAATTACCTGCGTTAGTCGCGGAGGTAGATGCACTACTAGCAGAAGTAGACGCATTAGAAGCTGATGTAGCTGCGGCTGTTGCTGATGTAGCTGCTGAGGTCGCACTGCCTAAAATTGAGTCTGTGTAAGCTTTGGTAGATGCGTCCTGTGCTGCTGTAGGATCACCCATGCCAGTGATCTTGTTAGTTCCCATAGCGATAGCACCAGACATTGTGCCACCCGCGAGTGGGAGTCCTGTGGTGTCTGCTGCATCAACGTAGGCTTTAGTCGCTACATCTTGCGCTAGTGTAGGATCAGCAACACTTACAATTTTATTTGCGCCCAGGGATAGCTGTCCTGACATTGTACCGCCAGCTAAAGGAAGCTTGGCAGCAATGCTGTTAGTAACTGTCGTATGGAAAGCTGCGTCATCATCTAGTGCGGCGGCTAATTCGTTGAGAGTATCTAAAGCAGCAGGTGCGCCATCAACTAAAGCAGTTATTAAGCCATCTGCATAAGCTTTTGTTACAGCGTCTGTTGCAGCAGTAGGCGTACCTATATCAGTAAGACGGGCTGCGTTAAAGTCTACAGTGCCAGTAAGAGCTAGATTATTTAGTGTAGTTGTGCCAGAAGTTGCAGTTACATTACCTGTCAAATCTCCTGTTACATTTCCGGTTACATTTCCGGTTAAATTACCTGTGACATTGCCAGTTACATCTCCAGTTAAACCACCTGCAAAACCAGTATTTGCTGTAATTAGTGAGCCTGTAATCGCAAGAGGGCTAGACGCTCCAATAATAACACCGTTAACTGATCCACCTGTTATCACAGCGTTGCTTGATGCAAAAGTGCCGTTAGCTGTTAACGTGCCTGTAACAGTGGCTGTAGTTGTTGTAAGTGAAGAAGGATTGGTTCCTAGCTCAACAATTGCTGTAGATGCATTCTCAGTAAAAAGTCGCTTATCTGTGACGTTGACCGCAAGTTCGCCTTGAACCAAGTCACTCGTAGTGGGTACGGCTGATGCGGTTGAGCTGTTCTTGGTGACTATCGTTGCCATGTTGAATTCCTGTAGTTACCACTTGGTTTTGTGCGACCAGTATCGAGCTGATAGTTTAGACGGATTAGAGTCTTGAGCGTTATGCCTGGCATAATAGGATTTTTTCCTTGCCTTTTCTTTGGCAGTCTTGGGATTGCTCCCTGCGCCCTTAACACCTTGCTGCCCAAATCGGACAGTCTTGATTTGATCACCGACTTTAGCCAATACAACGTGGCTTTTAGTAGGATGGTTAGGGGTTTTTTTGGGTTGATTATACCCACTTAATCCAAGAGTGGTTAATCTTGAGTCTTTTTTACGCATAAGATAAGGGGGCAGGTTTCCCCACCCCCATCTCCATTTAGCCGTTAACAGCCATGATGAAACCGCTGTCAGGACGGTAAGTCTTAACACCGTACAGAGTATCAGCAGTATACAGTGTTCCGAGGAACTCCTGCTTGTACTGAGTCTGTGAACGAACACCAACTTGCTCTGCTAAGATCATAGTATCTTTATGAACTAGCATTGCTGCACGAATCTCACCACCTGCTGAGTTATCCGCGGCAGTCTCAGTAACAGGACAGTTAGTAGAGATAAACACATCAATACCATAAAGATTTCCGATCTTGCCATTTTGCACAGGTTCGCCACCAACAAAGTCAGAAGACACATAACGATCAACACCCATGATTGCATTACGCAATGAAGGTGGGATAACAAACGCGCGGTTATCCATAGGTACGTCAGCATCGTCCTGCTTCTGGATCAGATCACGGAAACAAGCATCAGTGAAAACGTCAGCAGTAGTAACAGTGTCATCAGCATAAGCTGTAAGGCCAGTTGAGGCATCACAGAAGAATGCAGCAGCAGTATTAGTCCAAAGAGTTCCATCGCCAGAACCAAAAGACTTACCTAAATCCATCAGGTCTGTATCAACCTGACGCGAAAGAGCATAACCCGCATCTGAAGTGTAGAAGTTACGAAGCGAAGACAAAGCCTGAACTTCAGTAATATCTTCAATGATACGTGAGTATTCGTAGTGCTTGTCTAGCGCGACTTGCACTTCGCCCTCTGTGTTGCTCTGAATAGTCACAGCAGTTGCTGAGGCTTTAACGTGAGCATCTCCGCGAATAGGAGCAGGAATGTGGATGATGTCACCCTTCTTTCCTGTCATGCTCATTTTCTTTACTAGGTTCGCGAGAATGAGGTTCTTCTCATAAGCAGCGCGAATCTCGTCACTCCAGATTTCTGGAATAAATGTGGCAGCAGTAGTGTTAGTTACCGCTCCACCCATATTGGGATAGGTTGAATCAGTCATAATAATCTCTCAAAGGTTAGCTTTTGACGCGACCTTCCTGATACGCAAGAAATATCTCATCAGACATTGATTCATAGCGTTTCGGGTTAGTTCGCATTAGTTCAATAATGTCGCTTCTTCGATAAATTTTTCTACTTGGAGCCTCACTACTTCCTTTAGCTCCACCTGTTGAGGCTGCGTTCAAAGTTTGTTTACGTTCTTTGCGCTCAACATTTACGGCCTGTTGTGCAACGTCTTGAGTTGATTTCCAACTAGAAAACAATTCATCTGCCGCATCATAGTCGTAATTATTGTTTGCTCGTTCGTATAACTCTGAACGAATCTTGCTACCAACAACCCACTTTTGAAAGTTGGAATTCATAGCAACTTCTTTAATGTCAGGATGCTTCTGCTGTAACGCAGAAAGCGTCTGACTTTGTTTCATCTGATTGCCTAATTGCTCCAACTGTTTAATGGTTGGATGGTTTGCAATTTTGCTATCAACAGCCTTATCAGGTTCAGCGAAAAAATCTATCTCTTCAGCCTGTTCCGGTTCGTTGACTTTGGTCTGATTAAGAATGAAATCATCTACAACCTTTCTTAATTGTCCTACCTCTTGCCCTTGTTGACCAATGCGAGACTCTGCCTCTTGATGCATCTTAATCAACTCCGCTGGACTTTTCCCTTGATAGTTATCAGGGATGTCATCCTGGGGCGGGGTTTCAGGTGGGGCTGCGGCTACCTCTTCTAAGACCGCATCTGATTGTACAGCTTCATCTACCTCTTTCTTCACTTCGTCAATAAGTTGTGCCACTATTAAACTCCTATGGAGACAAGACTAATTCTAAGCTACCCCGAAGGACTAAGAGTTAGCTACCTTGCGTTCGTGTTTAATCTTCGCCTGTCTATCCTTAGCCCATTTCATAGTAGCCCCCGGATAAGAACCGGAAATGGGGTCAAGTATCGACTTAACAGGTGAGATTATCTTACTACTTAAACCGTCACACTTAGGACAGTTACGTTTGTAATCGTCAGTTAACAAAGCGCGATCCAGCATAGCCTCATGGACATGTCCTTTAGCACATTGAAAATCAAAAATTACCAACATTACTGCTATCCTCTCGTAAACGATTTACTGTAGATTCTAAGTTAAGTATATAAGCCAAGATATTTAACTGGCCTTTGCGAAAATTCAGATCATCTCTGTCTTTCGTATGCTCAACGGAATTAATGTGAAGAGCATTGGCACTTAGCTCTTCGGTTAAATCTTTCCAGCCTTGCATTAAAAATATACTCGCAAGGTTGTCATAATATTGTTCGGTATCTTTATCCATTCTTCTTCGGCCTACCTCTAGGTTTGGCTTGTGGCTTTTCTTGCACAAAGTTTTTTATGTCATGCAAGAGAATGGTATGTTGTTTCTCTAAAGATTCTATGCGCTCTGCTAGGTGTTCTAACACTACGTTAACTTGAATAATTACATCTTCTAGCTCTCGCTGTGTAATCATTGTGATAAACCTTTTGCAGCATCCAGGTTAAGTCGTTTTTCTTTTAAAGCTGCATCAGCAATTTTTAATCTTCGCTCAAACTCTTTGTCATCCGCAGTGCCTACAGAAAGATTAGATGTAATAGCTTTAATCTGATTTGTTTCTAACTCTACAGGGATTGCTTTAGTTTCTGCTGCAATTTTAGCTGCCCTTGCTTGCGACTCAGCACCTTGCCCATTAAGAGCATTGGTTTGTGACTGCTGGAACTCCATCTGTGCTTGCTGCATAGCTTGTTGTGCTTGTTGCTGTTCAGGTGAAGGTTGCCCTGCTTGCTGTAGAGTTTGTATTAACTGCTCACGGTTACTAAGATTCATATTATCTATGATTGATTGAATCAATGCAGGGTAGAGCGGAGACTCTGGAGACATAGTTTGCAGAAGTTGTACTAACTGCGTAACTTCGTATTCCCTTGCTATAATGCCCAGAGAGGAAGTAACTTCAAATTTATAATCAGCAACAGGATAGAGTTCTGGCTCAAACTGCATATACCTGTAAGCAGCTTTGCTAACAAATGGTATTAAAAAACACTCTTGGAAATTAATCAGAGTTCGCTTATGACGTTTAATAATTGCGCCCAGTGACATAGAAATACCTGCCGCTGTAGATTCGCCATTAACAGAACCGCCTATTCCTGCGGAGTCTATAGCTCCAGTAGCGGTTTGCACCATCCGTTGTAATTCACCTGCTTGAGCAAATGTAATTTGTGAAACCTGCCCAAAGTTAAATGGTTGTAAGACTTCAGAAGGATTACCATTTGTTAGAATAATTTTGCCTGGCCTGACCTCTGGCTTGGCTCCGCGAGGTAATCGAGTTGCATCCATAGCCATCATGGGGTGCACTGTTAACGCTAAGGCATCAATTCGTGCGCGTAGCTCTGCGTCTAATGCTTTCTGTGAGTTGTAACCTTTCTCACACACGCCACGACCCCAGAACCTAGACGGTACGATATCCCAAGGAAACGCCACAACAGGGCGGTCTTGCATCATGTACGGGTTCTTCTCCGCTTTCAGCAAAGTACCACCGTTAGCTATTACAACAATCGCCTCAACATAGAAGTCTGTATCTTCTTCAGCGTCTGTTAGCTGTTCAACCTCTTCAAAATCTTCATCATTTTCCAACAAGTGCCGCGGGACAAGTCCGTAATACTTGGTTAGACGAGCTTTATCGGTAGGTTGCGTGGTAAGTTCGTGGTCAGGATCAAGATCAGTATCAGGATAAGCAAAATTAAACGGCACATTTTTGTACACACCTTTCTCTTGTAGCTGTTCTACAGCATGAGTAGGTACAAATTCATCAATGGCTACGCCTAATGCGCTATCTACATCTACTGCAACAGGATCGATTAGAAAGTTTTGAGGAAGTACAGGACGCAATTTACATACAGTACGGTCTGAAATGTTCACTCCTACTGCCTGTAACTGCCCATCCATGATAGGTTCACTAGCAGGGCGCATCTCTTTTACTTCTTCTAAAACAATTTCTGCTATGCCTGTGCCAAAGACTGCGGCGTTAATTAAACACTCTGCAACACCCTTTCGGATTTTATTGGCTTTAAAATCTTCTAATAGCTTTTCGCGAAGATATGCTATGTCTTGATTATCAGCGTCTGCCAGGTCATCTTTCATATCAAAGAATCTGCCGCGACCAAACGTGGCTTCTTCAATCTCTGCTACTGAAGACTCTACAGCTTGCTGTAACGCTGGGGATATAATCTCAGAACGCTCTGAGCTACGATTACGGTCTTCTGAAGAATAAATACCTCGCCATAATCTATAGTATTCATCAAACTTTTCTTCATAGTTAGTGTCGTAGTGATCACGCCAATCCTGACACTTAGACATAACCCAAGACTCAAGAGTCTCTTCTATGCCAAACTGATCTTCGTTTGATTCCAGCATATTAATATCCTGCTACTGAGTCTAAGACCTCAAACTCATCTAATTCAAAATCGTATGTGTAAGAGACTTTAGCCAGTTGATCTATATAGGCTAAAGCATCTACCATATCATCGTGAGTTAATGGATCAGGGAATTGAAATAGCTCATCCATAAACTGAATATTCCATTCACCTTTGTTTAGGCTGCATATTCCGTTTTCAAATCTACCCTGTAACGCCCACATCACTCGATCAGTTTTCTTTTTATTGCCGTGAGTTAATTCTTCAACACGAAAAAAATTCTGATACTTCTTCATAAGATCAGTGAGGGGAGACATAACAGCTTGTCGAGCTATGCCTTTTTCTATACCTACAGAGATGGGTTCGTAGTCTCTTACTATCTGGAATATTTTCTCCGCAGTGGCGTTTAATTCCCACCTACCGCAGACAATATCCTTAACCCACCACCCATATTCGCCTACTTTTACTATAGCTATAGCAGTGTTGTCAAGTTTTTTGTTTTTAGACTTGGCTTTGCCTACCTCTTCAAAACCCGCGAGGTCAATGGCAACGTAGTAATCGCCCGTATCTGGCTCTTTGTCATCGAAGTTAACCCACTCTTCTTTAAACATCTCCGAGCCACGCGCTTCAAAAGAAGCCATAAACTCTTGTCTAAACGCAAACGAAGACATAGATTTCTTGGCTGCGTCTATTTCGTGCTTATCGAGTAAGTTATTATCGTAACTTGTGTAATGCCATGCTTTATAAGTGGGGTCTTCGCCTAAGCTGGCTTGTTTGTAGAGTTCATAGAAATGATTTCTACCCATTGGTGTCCCGATAAATAAGGCATTACCTTTCAAGTCTGTTAACGCAGGTCTTAATATTAACTCCCATACATCGGGCTTCATGTCTGCGTATTCATCCAAGACAAGAAATTTAAGACTTACGCCGCGCATTGTTTCAGGTCGATCCGCTCCTTTCAAGCTAATAGTAGTCCCGTTAACTAAACGCACCTGCATATTATTAACATGTGAGTTTTCAATTACAGGTTGGCCTATGTCTAATAAGAGATTCCACATGATATCTCTAGCCTGGCCTTGAGTAGGAGCGACATAGAAGACTTGACCAGAATTAGACTTGAGCGCGTTGACTATTAAAAGATAAGCCGCAAGGCGGGACTTTCCCGTCCTACGGCCAGCAGCAACCACTTTGAAACGCGTAAGATCGCTCCAAACTTCCTTCTGCCAATCAAGGAGATTTATATCTAAGTTCATTTCTTCTTAGCGGTCTTCTTAGCTTGTCTAAAAGCTTTGGCTGTCGGTGCGCCTTTACTGCCCACCTTACGCATGGTTTCGCCACTACCTCTGGCTATCCTGCGTTTTTTGTTAGCTATGTTCTTATACAGACCAGTAGCCATACTATCGCTTCCTTCCAACAGGCTTTTTCCTAGGCGCAGCCTTGGCTTTCTTAGCAGCCTTCATTCCTGCTGCGGTGTAGGGGTATTTCTTTCCACGTACATTAGGCATCGTATTCTCCAGTTCGTATCATATTAGTTAACGTAATTGCCCTTCTACCCACCTGGGATGCCCAGAGCGAGTCTAGGAACTCTGTTGACGCTAAGGAGTAGTCTCCTACACTCATAGCAGCTAAAGCTCTGCTAAACCTCCTGAGAGAGGTTATACCGACATTAAAACATATATTGATCATGGCTTCTTTGCGTATTTTATTTAATCCAGCAAACCAATCAAACGTATCAGCTAGTTCATTCTCGCATCTTCTAATATCATTTCTGAGCAAATAATAAACCTCATCGTCTGAAAGCCCCATAGAATCTAGGTTTCTGCCTACACCAATGGTTAAGTGCCCTTGGGTATCCCTATACGGTTTTCTTTTCATTCCTTCATGCAAAATTAGCATGTCTTCAATCTGCATTGAACTCACCCTCTATGGCATCTGGTTCTATAGTGGTATCTGTTACGCCAGATATTGTAATGTTTACCGTAGGCTTACCGCCAAGCTTATCTTTATCAAACGAACTAATCGGTAATATGCGATCTACAATCAATTTCCATGCAGCAGATTGATTCTTGTGATCGTCATCTTGAGCTGCCCGAAAGATAGACTCCAAGACAGCATTGGTATCTCTTCTCGCCAGGAAACGCTGCTTCATCTCAGCCATAGCCGAATGGTCACCCTTGGGTCTACCAATCTTCCTATTCTTAGGAACAGCTATCTCTGACTTGCGAGGTCTGCCACGCTTTCTCTTTACTGGGGGGTTATTAATGTTGTCTTCAGGCACAAGATTCTAACTCTTTTTGGCTAATATTTGGCGTATTAAACCATTAAATTGTTATTTGCGCTAATAGCTTATGTTCTGGAGGGTACAGAGCAATGTTTTATTGCGACTTTTTTTAATTTCACCTGCTGCAAATTTGGGGGGCAACTATACATAATTGTCAGACGCGCCCGCCTCCCCCGTCCCTCAAACAAGCCCCGCTTCATCGAACGAACGCTCGGTATACGGATTCATTCGCATCATATCCATTTATCGAACGAACGCTCGGTATTTAAATCCAGGCATCGCATCTATATAGGCGAATAGGAATGTCTCACTAGCTACCTCTATCCCCTCTCAAGCACTGTATAAATAACCAGTACCAATCTGTTACCAGTAACACTTCATCGGTAACACAGTAACACTTTTGGGTAACAAGGTAACACTCCAGGCACTGTATAAATACCCAGTACATTGGCTACAGACAGCATAAACCCTAGCATCTTAAAAGTTGGCACGGTGAATGCATTGTATTACACGACAACCAATAAATCACAACACAAGGAGTAAGTTATGCAAACAATCAAATACAACGCCGAAAATTGGAGCGGAGAAGAATACAAGGTAACTATTCGAGGTAATACATTCCGCGCATCTAATGGATTTACGGGAACATTTACTGCACATGAATCTTTAGCTGATGCAGGAAAATTATGTGCTGTAGAGATAGAAGGCCATATGTTCACAGTATACACGCTGGAAGATGGAGAATGGCACTGTGACGAATCGGGTATTTCTCGAACGGCCAGTAATCCTGTCGTTGCGGCATTAAAAATAGGCCACAACACAATCTAATAGAGCAATACTCAATGCCGTTCACTGAGCGGCATTCATGAATTGTTTTACATGACGGCACAGCAATCACACTAAAGGAGAAAGACAATGTTCACTATGAAAATACTGCTTAATAACTTGAATCCGATGCTTAGACTGTCATCGGTAGATGAAACTAGTTTTACTGGCTCTGCACATAATGTTAGGCGCAATCGTCAAACAATTCGACACAATGGCAAGCGTTATATATGGAAGGTTAGATAATGCAATATTTTGAATTAGAGATGCACGGCGATTATCTGCGTGTTGAATGGAACGGGAAGGCCTCGTTTAACATTCAAGAGCCTGTAGGTGGACAATGGGTAGACTTCGATTGTTTCACCTGCTACGGGATCGAAAACGCGCAAGATGCACTAGACTGCGCGTATGAATGGATCAACGAGAATATTTTTGAATTTCAAGGGGAATAAATTATGAATCGTGCAAACTGTACTCGCATCGCAAACGCGATCGCCACCAAGGACAACGCGCTAGCCTGTAGCGTAATAGATGACATATTAACCAATGAAACCGGCGCACATTGGGTGCGCGATCTAACCAAGCTTCGGGAATTCCTGTTAGATGGTAATCCTAGATTCTCAATTATGGCAAGGGATGGTAACGGCAAGCTTCCATTCCTGGCATTCAGTAGTTTACCAGGTGAAGGTTTCTGCATTGGTGCTGGCGATTGCTTGGAATTTTGCTATTCGTTTAAGGCCTGGCGTTATCCGGCCGCATTTTGTCGCCAGGTACAAAACAGTATTTTGCTGCAAACTAAAACAGGCAAGCGACATATTCTATCGGCATTAGATAAGTTTAAGCCGAAAGCTGGCGCGATAGATTTTCGCCTATACGTAGACGGGGATTTTACAGGGGTTTCTGATATAGCTTTTTGGATGGAAGCATTAACAGCGCGTCCCTGGTTGTTAGCGTATGGATATAGCAAGTCGTGGCAATCGTTTCTAGATTATGCGGGTATTGTGCCTAGCAATTACAAGCTTAACTTGTCCAGCGGCTCAAGGTATGGCGATAGCGTCAAAGACAAGCTAAAAGCTTTTGACTATGTACGCGGTGAGTTTATAGCGGTATCAGTAGGTCACAAGGTAGCTACACAGGACCATGCAAAGCGAGAACATCAGGCAACATTGCGCCAGGTATACGCAAAGAAAGCTTACACTTGCACCGGAAAATGTGGTGATTGTACGCCGGTCGGCCATGCTTGTGGAAGCGATCGTTTTAAAGGTATCGATATTATAATAGCGGTTCACTAAAACAATTATTAATGGGGGGATAGTATGAAAAATGGCGTAACAATCGACAGCAATTGCTGGATAACTCCAGCACCGGACGGCACTTATATGCCATACGATAAAGCTATTGACCTGGCATTCAAGCTATCAGAAGAAGAATCCGAGGGCTGGACCTACACGACAGAAATTAACGCAAAAACTAACCTGGCGCGAGTCGCTGTATATGATGAAACCAAAACTAAGATGGGGTATTTATAATGCTAGTATTTAACTATAAAAGTAAGAAAGAATTGAAAACTCACATAGGTGAGCGATTAGATTACATCGAAACCAGCCTTTTTGGTGAGGAATTTAGGCCCGATGGCGTACTAACAGGGGCTAATCGCCCTCACATAACAGGCAAGGGCAGAGAATTCTTTGCAAATGTCACAATGAAAGATGGCTTAATTCATTCAGTTAAATAAGGGGAATGGAAAATGAAAACATTTAATAGCACCAATTTGCACGACATTGTTGAAGTTAAGGTTATCGAAGAGGTTATTAATTCAACAAGGGGTGAAGCATTTAGCGTCACAAAATATCGCTTCAAGGATCGATCTGGGAATATATTTACTGTA
>Ga0209631_10001032_pt1 | contig 36976 bp, 30 predicted proteins | sample COG_08_FD_184752 | JGI IMG/M metagenome (GOLD analysis project Ga0209631, IMG submission 184752) | Pelagic Microbial community sample from North Sea - COGITO 998_met_08 (SPAdes) (version 2) | ecosystem: Environmental > Aquatic > Marine > Neritic zone/Coastal water | place: Helgoland, sampling... | reverse complement strand
ATACCAAACGTCACGAGGGATTTTCCCCTCGCCAGATTGACCGCTTTTTTGGCCGCACTTAAAAATCGATCTGGCTCGGTGATCAAGTGATCCGATGGTAATACCAGTAAAACCGCATCGGGGTTCAACGCAACCGCTGTATGCGCAGCAAGGCCAATGGCAGGCGCTGTGTTTTTCCCTTCAGGCTCTAGAATAATTTGCGCGTCAACAATATCTATCTCCCTCAACTGCGCACTGACCAAAAACCGATGCGCCTCATTACAAACGACGATGGGAGCGGTACAAGGATCTAAACCCTGCAGACGAAGCAACGTGTTCTGCAAAAGACTGTGCTCATCCATCAATGCTAAAAGCTGTTTTGGATAATCCCGGCGGGATAACGGCCAAAGCCTTGAGCCCGAGCCGCCACACAAAATCACGGGTTGTATCACCATATTTTGAACCCTCCAGATGAACGGCAAAAGTAGCCAGCACAGCAGACCACCCTCTCCAACCTTTGCACTTTGAATTAAACCATCTGCTGTCAGCACTAGAGCTTATGCAGTGACAAGCCCACTCATGCGCAAACTTGCGTACTCTATGCGAAGCCTTCCTTGGATCACAGAGCCCTCAGCCTGAGCGGGCCACACTCATCAAAAAGCTCATGCGGCCTCCCTTCTTACAATTACATTCTGCCCCGCACAGGCCGCCGGCGAGATTCCCAACATTGATTGCAACCGCCTAGTCGACTCGATCTCGCCCCTGCAAATAGGCCTCAGACAACCGTTGATAATAGCGTGCATTGGCCACATTCGCGGCGTACTGATCTCGCGTGGCAACCAGTTTCGCTGGAACTCCAGCAATAACCGAATTCTCCGGGAATACCGCATTTTCGCGAACTATGGCCTGCCCGGCAACGATCGAGCCACGACCAATCTTCGCGCCATCCATGACCACCGCATTGATTCCAATCAGACAACCGTCCCCAATCTCGCAGCCGTGCAAGGTCACATGGTGGGTGATCGAACAATCTTCTCCAACAAAAGTACCGGTCTCAACACCCTCGTGAATCATTACAAAATCTTGGATATTACTCCGTGCGCCGATGACAATTTCAAATTGCTCACAGCGGGTTACCGCATAGGTCCAAACGGATGCCTCCGGGCCGACATAAACTTTGCCCTGCAGGCACGCGGTGTCGTGGATGAACCCGGGCCGATCCAATGTGACTGCTTGGCCAAACCTATTCGTCGACTGCACTCGTGCCCTCCTAATTTTAATATTTTTGCGATTCTGTTTACTGAAATGCTTTTATCGTTCTCATCAGTCTTTTAGCGCCTTATCGTACCCATCCGCGGTCGCTAAAATGCGCGCAAGCGCTGGGCGATGCAACGCAACCTCAGATCGAGATAAACCCTCTAGGGAGTGTGGAAACTTCAGCCATGCATTGGTTTCATGGACATAATAATCCGGCGCACGGTCTGTTTGGTTTCGCTTAGGTTTGTAGTAAGGCACAGCGATCCGAATATCTTTAGGGGTGTTTCTACGCGCACGCCGTCTAAGATGCTCGATCACCGCCTCAATACTTCGCCCCGTGTCAAACACATCATCAACAATCAGCAGCGACTGTTCAAAGTGCGCCTGATCAATCAAATACTCCATGCTAAACACCTGAACCCGATCCTGCTGGTCATCAATGCCCTCATAGGAGGCTGTACGAATCGCAATGTGATCTGATTGTGTTCCGAATCGAGCTAAAAAGGACTGCAGAGCGATTCCGATCGGCACGCCCCCACGCCATATCGCACAGATAAAATCAGGCTTAAACCCAGACGCCTGAATCATTGCCCCCAAACGCCAGCTGTCTTCGAGTAACGACTGTGCATCCAGATAGCGCTTATCAACCATGGACGTTATCCTAAAGCCAAGACAGCGAGCTTATCATGGAATACAAGACCTTCCTTCGCGAACAGGACATTATCGAAGCGAGTTTTAAACTCGGCGTCGAAATTTATAATGCGGGCTACTATCCCACCTTTATCGTCGGATTATGGCGAGGCGGCAGCACGGTGGGCATCTATCTTCAGGAATGCCTACAGAGTCTTGGTGTCGTTACCAACCACATTGCCATTCGCACCTCCTATGCTGGGCCCAAACGATATGCTGAGGATCTAAAAAAACCGGATCATCAGATCCGAGTTCACGGTACCGAATATTTGATAAAGACCCTGCGAGCGGAGGACCGTCTGCTCATTGTCGATGATGTCTTTAGCAGCGGCCGAAATATGGCCGCAGTGATCGAGCAGTTAAAGACTCGCCTAAAGCGCAACCTACCGGAAGATCTGCGGGTGGCCTGCCTTTTCCAAAGGAAGAGCCAAAACCCTGGGAGCCTTCAGCCTGATTTTGTCGGATCACAAACCAACCATTGGCTAACACTGCCTTATGAGCTTCAGGACCTCTCCCTTAATGAGCTCGCCCTTCACAAACCCGCTGTAATCGCTTTGATCGAGACCTATGGTTTGAGGTTACCCGACCTCCAATAGTGCCTAAGCAGGTCACTGCCTGTGTCTAGGTCTTTGCTTTTGCACTGTTTCTAAAAGCTGTTTTTGAGCGCCTGTTTTGGACAAGATTCTGAGAAACATCTGAGTCAATTCGCTAGAACAAATTTTGAGCCCACATAGGGCTACTGTCTTGCGGTTTTTTTCTGCCACGCTTTTAAACAGATAAAATCATGGGCGAGGGTCGCTGCGGCGATGGCGGTAATTTCGGCCTGATCATAGGCTGGCGCCACTTCCACCACATCCATACCTACTAAATCAATTTTGCCCAGAGCCCGAACAATCGTTAACGCCTCCAGACTCGAAAGGCCACCCGCCACAGGCGTGCCGGTCCCCGGAGCAAAAGCTGGATCCAAACAATCAATGTCGAACGTCAAATACGCTTTGCGTCTTCCAACGACGCGTTGAATCTCTAGGATCGTTGCTCGAATACCATTTTCGGCGACCCAAGGGCTCGACATCACTGTGAAGCCATAGTCATCTTCGCTGAAGCTCCGAATGCCGATTTGCACTGAGCATTGGGGATCAATCAGCCCCTCACGTAGCGCTCGTAGAAACATCGAGCCGTGATCCAGTCGGTCACCGTCATCTGGCCATGTATCAACGTGCGCATCAAAATGTATCAACGCAAGGGGACCGTACTTTTCTGCATGGGCTTTCAGCAGTGGATAAGTCACAAAATGGTCGCCGCCAAAGGTCACCATTGTGACATCTTCAGCAAGCAGTTGACGTGCATGCTCCTCGATGACTTCTACCGCTTGATCGGGATAGCCAGAAACAAAATCGACATCACCATAATCAGCAACAGCCAGCACATCAAAAGGGTTAAAATTCCACGGGAAGGCAAAATCGGCGATTTCGGCCAGTTGAACGCTCGCTGCACGAATGGCTTGGGGGCCGAAACGCGCCCCCGGTCGAAACGTGGTCGCTAAATCAAACGGCAGTCCTGAAACCACAACATCGGCACCCGCAATGTCCCGGGTATAAGGTCTGCGTAAGAAGGACAATTCACCGCTATAGGTCTGACTCGTCGCGCTGGTACCCATTAGGTCAGAGCGTGGGTGATCCCTCGATTGGGCGCTTGAAGTTGAATCCTCTGTCATGCTGTTACTCCCTTATGCACTTTCTTCATCCACTTTCTTCATCCAGGAGCTTCATCCGATGCTTGGGTTGAGCTATTTTGCACCAAGCCTTTCCTCGAGCGCTTATTATGGCTGAGGGATTCTCGCCAATCACCTGGCCCGTAAGATCACCGACTATCCCAAGGCCGGCCTTCGCAACTACTCCAGGGCATGACCTAAACTCTGTCTAGCATCGCATAAAACAGCATTCCAGCGACAAGGCCTGGCCATCGTAACCAGCGACCGCCAGGAAAGCGCCGATGCTTGATGTTCGCCAACAAATCGAACCCTGCGGCTTCTCCCTTAATTGCCTCTGCGATCAGGTGCCCCCCCATGTTCGCCATAGCCACGCCGTGCCCGGAGTAGCCCTGACCATAGTATAGATGTTCGCCCAATCGCCCAAACTTGGGCATTCGATTCATCGTAACGGACAGCGTCCCCCCCCAAGCATACGGTATCTCAACGTTCTCTAGCTGAGGGTAAATTTCTAAAAGACGCCTGCGTACCACGGCTCTGATATCTTTTGGAAAAAAGCGCGTGTAGTTCTCACCGCCGCCAAAGATCAGCCGACGATCCCTGGACAAGTGAAAATAATTCACCACAAACCGAGTATCCACGACCGCTTGATTGTCTCGAATAATAGTCTCTGCCAGTGGCTGGGGCAGTGGCTCGGTGGCCACCATAAAATTATTGATCGGCATCTGAAAATCATCCGGCTCACGGATCAAGCCATTGAGGTAGCCATTACAGGCGAGGACCACCTTGTCGGAACGAACCCTGCATCCAGCCGTTCTCACCTGAGCCCGACCGGGACCCTCGGCATCAATACCCAAGACCTCAGTGGTCTCAAAAAGCTGCGCCCCTTTAGACTCCGCAGCTTGGGCCAAACCTTGCGCTAGGTTAAGAGGATGTAAGTGTCCCGCTCTAAGATCCAGATAACCACCAAAATAAGCGTCACTACCGATACGATCGCTCACCTCAGCGCGGGAGAGCGAATGGCAATCTTCATACCTGTAACGCGTTTCAAGATGCGCCGCATAATCCCAAAGCTCTCTTTCGTAACGAGCGCGATGGGCAACCGTCAGCTCACCGTTGGCCAGGTCACAATCAATGTCATAGTCCTTAATACGGCGTCTCACCAACGCATTGGCGTCTTCAGACATCTTCCACAATTTGTGGGCCCATTCGTCGCCGAGCAATTTTTCAAGATCATCTTGATCCTTGCGTTGGCCCATTCCCAGAACGCCACCGTTTCGACCTGACGCGCCAGAGCCGATTCGATATTTTTCGAGTAGCACGACGCTCAGACCCGCTTCGGACAATGTCAGAGCGGCCGAAAGGCCCGTGTATCCGCCGCCAACGATACAAACATCACATTCGATATCACACTCCAAAGCCTGACGCTCTAAACCGTGGTTTTGGGTCGCAAAATACCACGACGCGTCGAACCCGACTTCGGGTTTGCCTCCAGCATTACGCGCCAAAGGAATAGTCTCGCTGATAAAGTTGATACCCATTGCCCTCGGGGACAATCCACCCACTCCGTTGCTGCCTGATCCTCATCCCAGAGACCCCATTACTTTTGACTTCATTGCTTTTAGCTTTATTGCTTTTGGCTTTGTTGCTTTTGGCTTTGTTGCTTTTGGCTTTGTTGCTTTTGGCTTTGTTGCTTTTGGCTGTATTGATTTTGGCTGTATTGAATTTGGCTGTATTGATTTTGGCTGTATTGATTTCGCTTTGGTTTTGCAACATTCCCTAGCGATCGCGAGATTCGGTGAGGTCCTAACTTCTCGCATTTGTCGGCTCGTTAGATCCCGCTCATCGCCCGCTCAACGAACCACCTTGCCCAAGGAATTTTGCAGCAAGTGATTTTGTTGAGCCCTTGGTCACCCTCGCATTTTAATTTCTCTGACTGCGCTTAAAAGGAAAATCTTGAATACTGTTACGCTTTAAAATTTGCATTTTTAGCTGAAATCTATGAGGAAACCGCTCCTTCCGTAGAACCTAGCAAGTCGGCAAAACCATCAAATCCAAGACAGGCAGGCGATCAGGCTACAACATGCTACCTAGATAGCTCACTTCCCAAGACGAGATTCGGTTGTTGTAATCCTGCAGCTCATTTCTTTTAATCGATGCAAATACATCCAAGAATTCTCGACCCATCATCTCCGCCATTTTCTCGCTGCCATCAAGGTTTGTGAGCGCTTGGTCTAAGTTATCGGGAAGGTTCGTTGTTTTCTCCCAGCAATCTTCTTCACTGGCTGCCGTTGGCTTCACTTCCGATTCAATACCGAGTAGACCGGCGGCCAAGATCGCAGCGATCATCAGATACGGGTTCGCATCCGCTCCAATAACGCGGGTTTCAACCCGGCCCTCTTCTGCTGGACCATAAGGGACACGCAGACCCGTTGTGCGATTGTCGTACCCCCACTCTAGGTTAATGGGCATCGACAGGTCGCCAGCAAACCGCTTATAACTATTGATATTCGGTGCCAGCAGGGCAAAGACCTCGGGAAGGTAGGTTTGCAGCCCCCCGATAAAGTATCGCAGTGCCGCCGGCGCCCGATCTTCCTCAAGGGTAAACAGGTTTTCTCCCGCTGCATTTTCAAGGCTACAGTGTAAGTGCAGGCCCGAGCCCGGTAGATCCGTCGAGGGCTTGGCCATAAAACTTGCCAAGTAGCCATGTTCCAGCCCGCAGCTTTTCACTAAACGCTTGAGCAACACCATCTGATCCGCCACATCGAGCGCTGGCCCATGTCGAACATTCAGTTCGATCTGACCTGCACCGACTTCGTGCACAATCGCAGCAAGATCAAGCGACGACGCCTCGCTCATCTCCTGGACATAGCTTACAAAAGGTCCATAGCGGTCGAGGGCATCAAAACTGAACGCCTCTCCGCCAAATTCGTCACTCCCATCAAAGCCAGAACCCGGCTCCAACTCACGATCTCCGCGTTTAGGCGCGCTGAGCAGATAGAATTCGATTTCCGGCGCAATGATCGGTGTTAGACCCAAGGCCTCGTAACGTGCCAACACTCTTTTGAGCACATTTCGGCAATCGTAGGGTAATGGTTCGCCATCTTTGTCCAAGGCCTCGCAGATGACCTGTCCAATATCTTCCTCCTTCCAAGGAATCGGCCGATACGTTGACCAGTCGGGACTCAGAACTAAATCTTCATCCTTCGGATTAAATGCATCCATCGTTTCTTCTGCATAATTACCATGAATACACTGAAACAAAACAGCCTCAGCCATTCTCGGTAAATACGCCTCATCGATCGCTTCTGCCTCTAAGGTCTTCCCTCTCGGAACACCATTCGCGTCAGTGATTAAAAAATCTATCCGCTTAGTCAGCGATTCAGGTATTGTCACGTGATGCCCTCCTGAGGCAGTACTTCATCGTATTCTTTTTTCCAAACGATGACATTACGCTCTATAAAAACGAATGCCAAAATCCATAAAAAGGCATCCCAGAAATCTAAAAACGATCCCTCAAATCCCCAATACACTGCGAAACCAACCAATAGGCCATAAAGGCTCATCTTGATGGCGTTACCTGGGCCGGGAAGTCGAGCCGCGCGACGTCCACCAACACCCAATTGCACTTCAAGTTCGAGCAGCACAACCACAAAAATCCAACACACCGAGTTCCCGACATCCACGGATGCCAATGCCATCACCGTATTCACATCGTTGGTTGCAATAATCCAAAGGTCGCTCTGATTGATGAGGTAGCTATCCGTAGACGCCAGACACGCCGTGTTCGTAATCGCTGTGTATTCATCAAGATTGGTCATCTGTTGATAACCCATGGCCGCCAATTGACAGATATCCTGGGCGAGCATCGGTGATGCACTGAGTAAACTGATGAGCTTCAAGATGTAGCCCGCGAAGGCCGTCAAAATTAACGCAAAACACACTGAGCGCACCAAAACTAAGGTCCGCTTGAGGGCAGGTGTCAACTTCGCGTCATCGATCTGGTAGGTCACCAACTCAAACATGAGCAGTAACACCACCCACGCCGAGGTATCGATCGTCGCCGCAAAAGATTCTAAGAGGAGCAGCGGCGTCGCGCCGTCGCGCAACAGATGGTGAGATGCTTCCCATTCATCGAGAAAAAAGAACCCGATATTAGAGGATAGAGCAAGATAAATGCTCCATTTAAAAAAGCCAAACCAATGCGGCCAGCGCACGACCTTCCGGATCATCGTGCCCCCCACAAGAACCGCTCTATTACTAACCCCTGACTCGAAGAAGCGCTGGTTGAAAATAAACTGAGTGAAGAGACACTGAGTGAAAATCGCTTCGTTAAAGATGCTTTTATCACGAATAAATCCGCCAACCCACCACGCCTTAGAATCGTCATTGTGGATAGACCTGCTGACCTGAAAAATAGGTCCGCTCAACCCATACATCGCTGATCCGATCGGCTTCAACTTCGAAAAGATTGTCGCTGAGCACCACCATATCTGCCCGTTTTCCGACTTCAAGGCTGCCCGTCGTAGACTCCTGATGCATCAAATACGCGCCCTCAAGGGTATAAGCTCGGAGCATTGTTTCAAGACTGACCGCCTCAGTTAGATTTAACGAACCTGGGATTTTACCCTCGGCGTCAGCTCGAGTGATCGCCGTCTCAATGGCAGCCAACGGGTTCATGGATGAAATTGGCCAGTCACTGCCGCCCACAATTCTGGCTCCTGCCGCTTCAAGTGATCCAATGGGGTACATCTGTGCAACCCGCTGCTCACCAACCGCGGGCAAATTAATCTCCATAATATAATCATCTGGTAGGGCCCACAGTGCTTGAAAATTAGCGCTGACAGCCAGCTCCTTAAAACGGGGTTGATCCTCCGGGTCGATCATCTGAAGATGCGAGATGTGATGCCGCAGATCTTGATATCCATTGGCGTTCTGCGCCGCCTCAACAGCATTCAGCGCGACGCGAACCCCACGGTCGCCAATGGCATGAAACATGATCTGAATCTGGCTTTTATCCATCTCGGTCACCAGACGATTGAGCGCTTCTGGCGGCGTTACCAGCATGCCAGAGTGGGGCGATGCACCCAGATAGGGCTCGAGCAATGCGGCAGTTTCACCCTCGAGCACGCCGTCAACAAAGACCTTAGCCGCGTGCCGCCGAACCGATTGGTCACGGCCTCGATCCGAGACCACCACACTGTCTCGGGGAGCCTGATCAAAAAAAGGCGAAATCACCGGCATGGCCAACACAAGCCTTAGATTCATTCGCCCCTCGCTGGCTAACGCGTCAAAAGCGCGCGCATAAGCCTCTGTGGCAGCCGCATCGATCGCAGAAGTGATGCCCAAACTGTGCGATAAGGCGATGGCATTCTCTGCCGCCTCGATCAAATCCTCCGGCAACGCCCCAGGGAGCAATTGCTCAACCAAGGTCATCGCGGACTCCCGCAACGTCCCGGTTGGCTCACCAATAGAAGTTCGCTCAATCAGCCCGTCAGAGGGATCCGGGGTCTCAGCAACGATACCGGCGCGAACCAAAGCTTTGGAGGATACCCAGGCTGAATGCCCATCTGCGCCTTTTAAGAACATCATCCGATTTGGGTTGATCTCATCGAGAATCAGCTTCGACGGATTGGCCAACTCAAATAGCGACAGATTCCAACCGGCCCCAACCAGCCATTCGTCGGGTCCAAGGTCGGCATCACAACTTTGAATTTTGGCGATGACCTCCTCAACGGTCGCCGAATCGTACAGCAGACATTGCCTTAGCTCTAAGCCACCATAGATCAAGTGACTGTGACTATCATGAAACCCAGGTAGTAGCATTTTACCCTCTAGATCCACAATCGCCCCGTCATAGACCTCCAACATCTCGGCTTGGTCTCCAACATCGATGATGAGACCATCCCGCACAGCCAGCGCCTGTGCCCAGGGCTGCTCGGGATTAACGGTATACACCGCGCCATTGATAAATAGATGATCGACGGCGGAACGGCGTTCACACGCGCTCAGAGCAAGGACTAAGCTCAATAGTAGCAATCGATTGATTGAACAGTTCATGGGAAACAGAGCAGGCTTAGCGCTCCCCCCCTGGTTCGAAGGTGACTAATTGGAGCCAAGCAAACACCGGGCGTCGCACTTTCATGAAGAATTCCTCTACGTGTCGGAATTATGACGGGGCTCAAGCATCTGTCAAGCCTCAAAACTCTCCTTGACCCCCTTTCGCCGAGAGCGCTAAGGTACGGAAAATTAAACAAAATCAGACCGCACTTTGGGCCTAAACCTTCGGTGCTTTCGGTTTAAACCTCTATCAGCTCAGGAGCCATCGATGGCCAGTCAATCATCTGCAATGAGCCAAAACACGCTCGAATCAGGCCGTTTTCTTCATCCCTTTACCGATTTCGCTGAGTACAAGCAAACCGGTGGTCGAACTTACGTTGCGGGTGAGGGCGTTTTTATCATCGACCATCAAGGCAACCGCCTGCTCGATGGCATGTCTGGTCTGTGGTGCACCAATCTTGGCTACAGCCAAACCCGCATCAAGGATGCCATCACTGCGCAACTCGACCGCCTACCTTTCTACAACAGTTTTTTCAACTGTACGACCGACACCACCTTGAGGCTCGCTGATCGATTGGTCGAAGCACTGCCCCATGGATTTGAGCATGTGTTTTTCACCAACTCTGGATCGGAGGCGAACGACACAAACATTCGAATGGTTCATCGATATTTTGACCTGATCGATCAGCCGAACAAAAAACAAATCATTGCTCGTACCAACGGCTACCATGGCAGCACCATCGCGGGCGCTAGCCTCGGAGGGATGAAGGGCATGCACGAGCAGATGACAGGCTTACCGTACGTGCATCATGTCGACCAGCCCTACAGCTTTGAACACCTTGGCGAGCACCTACCCGAGACGGTTGGGCAGCTGGCCGCCCAGTCCCTCGCGGACAAAATTGACGCCCTAGGCGCAGAGAATGTCGCAGCTTTCATCGCTGAACCCATTCAAGGCGCTGGCGGCGTCATAATACCGCCGTCAAACTACTGGCCACTTGTTGAGGAGATTTGCCGATCCCGGGACGTTTTAATCATCAGCGACGAAGTCATTTGCGGCTTCGGCCGCACCGGCCAATGGTGGGGCTGCCAGACCTTCGGATTTGAGCCGGATCTTATTACCTTCGCCAAGGCCGTAACCAATGGCTACCAACCCTTGGGCGGCGTTGCGATTAACGGAAAAATCGCCGAAGTCATCACTCAAGATGGCGGCGAATTCGCGCATGGCTTTACCTATTCAGGTCATCCTGTCGCCTGCGCGGCAGGCCTTGCAACCCTCGAGATCTATCAAGAAACAGATCTTTTAGACACTGTTACAAACACCACCGCGCCCCATTGGGCCGCCGCAATCGCACGACTTTCGGATCATGAAATCGTCGGTGAAGTCCGGAGCCAGGGCATGTTGGGCGCCATTGAATTGGTTCGTAAAAAAGGGACTAAGGATCGAATCGCGCCCGATTCCGCCGCCGCAGTTTTCTGCCGCAACAGCGCGATTCAAAATGGCTTTATGGTGAGACAAGTCGGTGACGGCCTCATTTTATCGCCGCCACTGATCATCACCGAGTCTGAAATCGACCAGCTGATCGCGGGGGTGCACGCGGCACTCGATGCAACCGCAGCAGCCTTTTAGCTTTATCAGTTGATCAAGGCTGGGTCCAAGCCCAGACCCCGGGCTAGGCTTAGCAATTTTTGATGGCGCACATCCTTCGACAATTTTGTAGGCACGTCAAATACCATCACTTCACGGGTATCAGACCAAGCCGGCCAATCTTGCATGCCTTCCTGACCGGGAGTGCCGGTTTTAGCGAAGGTCGTCCAATACTGCTGCATTTCGGTTGCAAGCGCCCGATCGTCGTCCGACCAACCACACCCGGTTCGATCCATCGTGTTGAAAACAAAAGCCAAATCCCCGGAATGATAAGCCCCTGCACTGCGAGGCCCATCGTCTAAGATCAGTTCCGGCGCGTCCGGTCGATAGATCTGACAGGCTGGCGGAACGTGGGACATAAAATAAACATAACTCGGCGCTCCAGATTGTGCATTCAATGCCGCCCAATGCCGCATGCTCAGCGCCATGAAGAGGTCTGTTTCAATGGCATGACGAGCGCTAGCATATCCCTCTTTAATTTCTGAGTGATAAGCAGCCTCAATCTCGGCAATGGCCGAGGGATCACGGCCAAACCTGCGCGCCAAGAACTGCCGAAACCCCGGCGCATCGGTCTCGGTGATCAACGGTATCAGAAGGTGGCCTTCATTGGCCAAGGATCCAACCATCAGCGGCACCGAATTGTTTTCCTGATTTTGAAACCTCCGAAGCGGCGCATCGGGCAACACCCAGCCATCAACGGTGATTCGACTTCGCGCCCCCCATCGACTTTTTGTTGCTGCATCAAGCAATGCTTGGTTAGACACCTCCCGGAGCGCAGTCACATCCCTCGGATTGCCCAGTTCCGATAAAAGCGCTGATCCTGTTTCAAAGCCTTGGGGGTCGACATCAAATTGATCCAAGCAGCTGGCAGATTGACCAATGGCTTTGTGAAACAATCCGTCGGCTAACGGCGATGCCATCAAGGCACAAGTGCTTTGCGATCCCGCGGACTGCCCGAAGATCGTCACATTGTGCACATCACCGCCGAAAGCGGCAATGGATCGTTGCACCCAGCGGAGTGCCTCTATTTTGTCGAGCAGACCGTAGTTTCCCGAAGCACCCTGCTCGGATTCCTCTGACAACATCGGCAGCGCCAGAAATCCCCATGGGCCCAATCGATAGTTAACCGAGACCAAAATCACCTCTTGCTCGGCGAAACTCGTCCCGTCAAAAAGAGGATGATGCGCCCAACTGCGGTTATGGGCACCACCATGAAACCACACCATCACCGGCATGGGATTTTCCGGCCCCGCCGAAGTTGGCGCCCAAATATTCAGGTGTAAACAGTCTTCGCTTCGGGGAAAAGACCCAAGGGACCAAACAAACACATCATTGCCTTGAGACTGCCAACAAGGGGAAGCGTCGTTCTGGGCTAAGAAGCGTGTTTTGATGGGCGCCTTCGGCACCGGCGGACGAAATCGCAAATCACCGATGGGCGGTTCAGCGTAAGGAATGCCCTTAAAGACACGCACCGATTTTAGATCATTGGCCCAGAGCCCCTCAAAAAGCCCTGACTGAGATTCAACAAATGGCTTATCGGACATCTTCACCCCCTTCCAGTCATCCTTCTTGAGTGTTTTCGCGATCGGTGCTGACCCGACACTCTCAGCGACCATTCCGAAGATCAACACCCATCCGGCAAAAAATAGATAGGTTATTTTCGGCACAACCTCAAACGCGCCTAGACGCGATTGGTTCCACAACATCCATCGCCTAGCGCCATGGGCCGAACCGCAGTTAACGTCAACTCTCATGGATTTGTCTGGGTTATAAGCCGCTTTCAGCAGCGGCATAGACCAACTTTTGAAATTCATGGCTAAACGGATGCCAAAACCCCGGCATACGCTGGGTAAAGCAAAGCCCCGTCAGATTGGCGGCAGGCGCCATCCAAGAGTGTGTTCCCATCAGGCCACCCCAGTGATACTCGTCAACGGCCAAAGATGACTCCCCCTCAGCCGGCTGGGTTTTGAGTGCGAATCCTAAACCAAAAACCGTTCCAGGCATTTCCCAAAAAGGAAAGTTAACCCCCACATCCGCCGCTAATTGATTGGTTCGCATGAGTTGAAGCGTTTCAGGCTTCAAATAGTGACGTCCCTGCCAGTGTCCGCCGTTGACAATCATCCGGATGAATTCAGCATAGTCGGGGAGCGTCGAATAAAGCCCCCCTCCGCCACTGATAAACTTCGGAGGCTGTTCAGACGCTTGATCCGCGGCATTGCCTTCATATTTGTTCAGGCCGCTGGCCATCGGATCAAAAAAGTCCACTGGCGCATACAGCGACAGCAATCGACTGCGCTTTGATTCCGGAACAAAAAAGTCAGTGTCTTCCATTCCCAGTGGGTCAAGCAGCATCTTTCTCATAAAGCCATCTGCCGGCAGATCGCTGAGCACTTCGATCAGCCGGGCGCAAACATCGGTGGCAACGCTATAACGCCAGCCACTCCCGGGCTCAAACGCCAAGGGCAATTTAGCAACGGCCTGAACAAAGTCTTCCAAGTTCGAATCTCGGGGTGAGAGCCCACCCAGAGAGGCTGAGTTGTAGCATTGGTCAATAATCGATTCCGGTTCAATAAATCCGTAGGAGAGTCCAGCACTATGGCTCAGCAAGTGGCGAATCAAAATCGGATTTTTAGCTGGCGCGCAGTCTTCGCTGCTCTTCGCGTCCGCATTTAAGACCCTCATGTCAGAGAATTCCGGCAAAAATTTCGCCACTGGATCATCAAGCTCGAACCGGCTCTGCTCATAAAGCATCATCAATGCAACCGAAGTCACTATCTTAGTATTCGAGGCTATTCTAAAGATGCTGTCGGGTTGGACAGGCGATTGGGATTCTAGATCACTGAACCCCAAATAACTCTCATGGACGATCTCTGTGCCCTTGAGCACCATCGAGCTCACGCAAGACAAAATATCCTCGTCGATATAACGCTGCATTGCAGAATTTACCGCGGCAATCGTCATAGGGCGCTCCTTATCTCTATCGGCTTATTCGGTCTAGCTCGGATTTAAATCGGTATCTTGCTGTTTCCTCGCTGCCAAACTTTCAAGGTGCGCCGAATGATCTTCTCGAGTAATACGATAGCTTGAGACGATCCACAACCCGATAAGAAAAAGACCGCAATAAAGGGGCAAAAACAAAAGCGCCAGATTCATCCGGATTTCCTGGGTGACATCATTCACCGACGTCACACCATCTAAGCCCACCAACGAGACAATCGTGCCTGCACCAATTATCCCACCCGCAGAAATCGCTTTTGCTGCAAAACCGCGGGCAGCATAGAATAGTCCCTCGGACCGCCTCGCCGTCTTGAGTTCACTGTCTTCGACAACATCGGCCATCATTGAGTCAAGCAGAACGCCGCCTATGATGCCGCAAACCACCTCAACAACAATAAAAACGCTGTAAATATAGAGCGAGACCCAGCTACCTAGCCCAGGCCACCAGCCGGCCAGCAACAAAATATAGGGCATGGGGTAAAGCGTAATATTGACCAGGATCGCATAAATCGCTGCTCGCTTTTTCCCAAACATTTTGCCCAAAAACGGCGCGGCCCAATACGCGATGACCGGCGAAATCAGGACACCGATCGCAGTCACGCTGATCTGCTTACCCGAGAAACCAAAAAAATAGGTGGTGTTGTAAAGATAAAGCGCGGTTCCAAGCCCCCCTGCAATGCCAACGGTGAGGCCATAGAAAAAAAGCGCCGCGAAATTTCGATTTTTAACGGACTGAAAAATCTGCTGGATTTCTCGATTTATTTCACGAATTCGAAACGGCTCCTGAGGCTTTGGCAGAGCGGCTGCTACCTTTTGGGTGCCGAGCGCCGACGCCATGATCGCTACCGCAATAATCAGCGCGCCAGCTGTACCATAAATGCTATAGCCCGCTTGTTGAGAGAAACCATAAGCACCGACCCAAAACCACATATTGATCATGTGGATACCGTTGCCACCAGTCCAACCAAAGAAATGGCGGAGCGCCAGCCACTTGTTGCGCCGATCGTATTCGGTTTCAAGATCGGGGAGTAGTGCCGTTGACGGCACCTCGAACAGAGTCGTTCCCGTTCTAATCAGAAGCGCCATCGTCAGTACATAGAAAAACGTGGTGGTTTCTGTCAGTTCGATAATTGGATTAAACAAAGCGTAAAACGTTGCTGGCAGGAGAAAGACAGATGCATACATAAATGGATGGCGCCGACCATAACGACTGCTGGTTTTATCAGACCAGTGACCAAGCAGTAGGTCTGACACCGCATCCCAAATCATCGCTAGCGCCAATGCTAAGGACGCCAGATAGCCTGGCAAGCCCAATACTTGATTGGCATAAATTAAAAGCAAATAGCTAAAAGCATTATTTTTAATGCCGTAAGCAATTGACGCCGAGCCATAAAACCAAAACGTTGGATTTTTTTCGAGTGTAGATGCTGACATGACGACCCTTTAGCTGTAACCAGACGAGCCCAAAACGAAGTTAAAGACCCGTAAAAAATTTGCAGGCACGGAATCAAGTGATCGATGCCTGCTGACACGTATATAAACCATATCGAAGCGCTAGACTCAATCTCTTTCTCTTAGGCCGAGTCAGCTTCCCCGGGGGCCATTGGCGTTTTGGCCCGCCCTTTCCTAGACGCAGACCGTCAGGCGGCGCTAAACTCCCCTAAGATCAATACAGCGACGCAGCATCATGGATAAGCGCCACGGCCACGAGCACATTACCCAGTGGCGGGAAGAAGGCTTCGCCATCATCGAAGACTTTTTTCGACCCGATGAGATCGATCCCATTTTTTCAGATTTTGAGCGCCTCTACAGCCATCTTGCACCCCAGACCGAGTCAGCTCGCGAGCTCATTAAAAAACCACCAGGCGCCTTCGGCGCAATGCATTACAAGCAATTTCAAAATATCGACAGCCTACCGTATGACGGCAGCGTTGCCATGAACCTCATTTCGCTGCATCCAGCATTAATCGCTTTTGCGCAGGACCTTCTAGAGGTCGAGTCCGTTCATCTCTATCAATCGCACACCTGGGCCAAATTCACCGGTGAAGCGGATTACGATCAAATGCATCACTGTGACTTCGGAAACCATACCCTCACAGTACCCAGTGACCATCCAAGCCAGCGCTCAATCGATTTTATTGTATATATCAGCGACGTCTCTGATGATCTCGGAGCCCTGCATTACGTGACCAAATCCGATAGCGACCGCCTATTGGCGCCAGGGGCAGTGGTTGCAGAGGTAGCCGATCAGCCAAGACTCAAAGCCGTTGAACGATCCGCTGCTGCTGGCGCTGGCAGTCTGGTTGTTCATAGCATTGACACTTTTCACCGGGGAACCAACCTCTCACGTCCCAATGGCAAACGCTACACCATGACCGTCGGGTATAAGGCCGCTGGCAATGACATGATCGGCTTTCACGTTTGGCAATCAGCGGCAAACAGGCCCTGGCCGCTGGTCCTTAACAACGCAATGCCCGAACAGCTCGCTTGTCTGGGTATTCCCCTACCAGGGTCCAGTTATTGGACGCCGCGAACCTTGGCGCTTACCGAAGCCCGGTGGCCGGAGTGGGACCTAACCCCATGGCGACTGGCCGCATCGAATCTTGAACCCGATCACCCCGCTGATGCGCTGACCCAGAGCAATTGAGGAAGTTAGAATGATTGAATCTACAGCACTCACCCTTGGCCGTTGCCTGTTAGGCCTCTACTTTTTGCTGCCCGGCATCATGAAAATCACGGGCTACGCTGGTTCTGCTGCTTACATGCATCAGCATGGAATTCCGCTGGTCAACGTGTTGTTGCCCCTAACGATTGTTTTGCAGGTAGGCGGCGGCGTGGCTTTAATGCTTGGATTTAGACTCCGAGATATTGCGCTGATGCTCGGTCTGTTGACACTCGCGATTAACTTTGGAATGCACGACTTTTGGAACGTCTACCCTGAGACATCCCAGCCCCACGAAGTTCAAAATTTTGTTAAGAACCTGGGCATTTTCGCGGGCCTGATGGTGCTTGCGAGCACAACAACCTTGCCCCAGTGGCGACCTTTTAAAGGGCTAAGCTGATTCCAGGCGCGCTTCGAGATCAGCCCATCGGTCATAGAGACCAGCGATCTCATCCCGAAGCTTGTCTGCAGAATCGTAAGCCGCTTTTTGTTCCGCTTCAGGACGCTCAAAAAAGTCAGGCGCGCTCAACCGTTTCATAAGGTCCTGCTCCTCAGACTCCAGCGCCTGAATACGCGATGGCATCTCATCATAGGATTTCTGCAAGCGCCGACGTTCTGCTTTTTTCTTTTTTCGCGCCTCGTAATCGATTCCAGCATCTCCAGAATCCCCTGTATCAACGGCTTGGGCTTGAGCCGGCTGAAGGCTTCCCCCCCGTTCAACCCACTCGGAAAACCCGCCGACCTGCTCTTCTACCTGTCCCTCGCCTTTAAATACCAACAGCGATGTTACGACCTCGTCTAGAAACCGGCGATCGTGACTGACCAGGAGCACTGTACCGGAATACTCGTGCAATAAAGCCTCAAGGAGCTCTAAAGTCTCCACATCTAAATCATTGGTAGGTTCATCAAGGATCAACAGATTTGCGGGCTGAGCGAAGAGCTGCGCCATTAAGAGTCGATTTTGTTGGCCACCCGAGAGGGTTCTGATCTTTCCTCTGGATTGTGCCGAGTCAAACATGAAGCGCTTTAAGTAAGAGACGACATGAATTGATTGACCGTTAATCTCAATAAAATCTCGACCCGCACCGATAGCCTCGTTCACGGTCATCTCTTGATCCAGAGCTGCCCTGGACTGATCAAAATACGCGACTTCGATTTTTGTTCCCGTATGAATGGTGCCCTTTGACGCCGAATATTCTCCAATTAGCAGTTTGATCAAGGTCGATTTACCGACACCATTGGGCCCGACAAGACCGATTCGATCACCTCTCTGAACCACCCAGTTCATGTCTCTGATTAGGAACTCACCACCCAGCTCGAAGCTGACGTTTTTGAACGCGCTGACGATTTTTCCAGATCGTTGACCCGCGTCAACTTCTAACAGGAGTTTGCTTTGAGACACTCGCTCTGCCCGCTCAGCGCGCATCTGCTTAAGCGCTCGCACTCGTCCTTCGTTGCGCGTTCGCCGAGCTTGTATACCCTTTCTAATCCAGACTTCTTCCTCAGCCAATTTGGCATCAAAGCGCGCATCAACCTCTGCCAGTCGTTCGCGTTCAGCCTCACGCCGTTGTAAAAAGGTGGTGTATCCACAAGGCCAAAGCTTCACAACACCGCGATCAACGTCAACTACACAGGTCGATAGCGCCTCCATTAATGCACGGTCGTGGGAAACGAAAATTAGGGTTCCCTGATAACGATTCAATTCTGATTGAAGCCATTCAATCGTGGGAATATCCAAGTGGTTCGTTGGCTCATCCAGCAACCAAACCTCAGGGTTCCCTACAAGACTTCGTGCAATCGCGACCCGCTTGCCCCAACCCCCAGAAAGTTCAGAAATTGCCTGATTCGAGTCGAGCTTAAGGCGATCCAATATCGCCTCGACCTGGGCTTCAAGGTGCCAAGCTTCAGCCGAATCAAGCTCAGCACGAAGGTCCTGCCGGTGTCGCTCTGCCTCGGTCCCGGGTTGATCTTTTAACCGACGAAATGCCCCAAGCACTTCACCGATTGGACCCAGTCCTGCCGCAACCGCATCAAACGTGGTCAAAGCTTCACCAAAATCAACACTCTGAGGCAGGGCCGAGAAAGTCAGACCCGGGCCCCGTGTTACCTGCCCTGAGTCGGGTTGATAAACCCCGTTTATGACATTGAGCAAAGTTGTTTTACCGCTACCGTTGTAGCCCGTTATGCAACAACGGCTTCCCGACTCGATGGTGAGATTAACGTCCTCGAGAACAGGTTTCGCACCAAAGGCAAGGGTCACATTTTGTAGAGTAATCACAGCGCTCATGCGCGGCATCCTAACACGAACGAACCTGTTCGCATGCCAGGGCCGACCCACTGCACAACGGCGGGGTCCAATCCTTGAATATTTCTTGGGCTGTATCAATGATCATCGCGAAAGTCCTCAAGCCCGCCTGCTTTCACCGGACCTGTGGTGGCTGAGTCTTCATCGACCCATCCAGCCGTATCACTCCCGCCTGGCTTACTCTAAGATAGTCTACCGACGCTCAACAAGAATCGATGGATGAAATTATTTGGCTATGCTGGCGCCCCTAACCCCCGAAAAGCTGAAATATTTTTAGCTGAGAAAGGCATCGACTTCGAGCTCATTCCGGTCGACCTTTCCCGGGGCGAACATCGATCAGAGGCCTTCCTTCAAAAAAATAGTGACGGCAAGATTCCCGTTTTAGAAACTGAAAACGGCGACTACTTGAGCGAGTCAACCGCGATCTGCCGTTATCTCGAGGCGCTCCACCCCACTCCCCCCTTGTTTGGACGAACGCCTCTAGAAATTGGCATGATCGCAATGCGAAATCGTCACATTGAGCTCGGGCTCTGGAGCCAGATCGGAACGTCTTGGGTCAACGGCCCGATCGTTGGGCGCCTGGGCCGGTTTGAACAAAACCCCCTAGCAAAAAAACACAGTGATCAGGGGACCCACGCATTTTATGACCGGCTCAATCGCGAATTGGCGGGAAGTGCCTTTGTTGCGGGCGATGCCTTCAGCATGGCCGATATTTCGCTGTGGGTTGCCATCGATTTTGCGACCCGACTGGTCAATCTCGCACCCAGTGCACATCTGACAACGCTCATGACTTGGTTCGAGGTACAGTCACAACGTCCAAGTATTGCGCCATTCGTTCAAAAGACGGTTTGACCTACGCTATGAAAACTAACCGCTCCGAAAACCGCATCAAGGCACTGACCCAACGCGCAGAGAAACTGCTAAAGCAGCCTAAAGCGCTAGTCAAAGAACTGCATAGCGCCCAAGATAAATTAGCGAGGACACAAAATCACCGATTAACAGAGATCAAAGAGCAACTCGCTGTACTCATTGCTTGGACTCACGATATTTTAAGCGGGGCCTACAAAGACTACGAAACCAAAACGCCCGTGATGATCATCGCCGGAATCCTGTATTTCCTAATGCCGCTCGATAGCATCCCAGACTTTCTCTTGGGCTGGGGTTATATCGATGATGTCGCAGTCATCAGCTTTATCTACCGGCAATTGCGAACGGAGGTCGAACATTACCTGTCTTGGCGTCAACGCCAAAAGGAGACAAATGAGGATGGGCAATCAACAGATCATTCTGGTGACCTTTGAACCTGGCTTTTCCCAGCAGAGCTGAATCGATTGGATGCAGCGTATCAATTCCCCGTGGTCAATAACGAGGCAGAGCAAGTGACTCGCCAAGAAAGCGCTTTAAAGCGGCACCGTCGCAACCGCCTCTCCAGAGGGACGGTTCTCTCCGGTGACTCGGCGAAGCTCCATGGCTTTAATTTGCCAGCCTAGCGCTTTTCCATAAACCACTTCATCGAAATAAGTGCCAAGAAACAACCAGACTTCTCGCTCGGCCTGATCGTGCCAGGCTTGGACGTAGCTTTGCATTCGAGCAGCGCCGCTAGTGACAACGCACTGCTCATCCCACTCCAACACGTCAAACTCAACCAGCTGAGTGCCAATCAGATGCTGAGTGGGACCCATAGGTCCCAGCGCACCATGCACCACATCCACCCAACCATCTGGGCCAGTCGCGGCAAGCGGCTGCGTACCCGAACCGGAAACAGAAAAATCCACATCGGGTGTGAAGATTCGTTGATAAATTGATCGCCCCTCAGCGATGGCCTCTGGGGTTCCGAGCCCAATCATATCCGTCGCCTTGGCATATTCGCGCCGAAGGTATTCAATTTCTTGTCTTGCGACCGCTTGGATCATGGCTTGACTACACATCGATGCCTCCTGGGGTACTTGTAATGGGTCTTTCCCAAAAACAGGGGATGCACCAACGGCTAACACCAACAGCCCGCATAGGTTACGCCACCCGATCAAAACTGACATCCAGGCCACTGAGCCCATGGAGCAGCGCGTTGGCCGCGAAGCTGGGCGGCTCGGCACCTGGGGCAAGCCGGAAATTCTCCAATCGCTCAAAAATTACTCGAAAACCAATGTTCATCTCTCTCCGACTTAAGGCAGCACCCAGACAATGATGAACACCCTTTCCAAATGCAACCTGCTCTTTCAAATTGGTTCGCGTTAAATCAAAGCGCAAAGGATCTGGGAAACGTCGCTCGTCTTGGTTGGCAGAGGCAAACCGCGCAAACAAAATTGCATCTTTCGGGATGGTTACACCATGCCACTCCACTTCCTTCACCGCCCGTCGAAACATGTTCGACGAGGGGCTGGAGATTCGCAGCACTTCTTCAACAAAATTAGAGATCATCTCTGGCGAGGGATCTCTTTTGATCCGTTCATATTCCTCAGGATTCTCGATCAGTAGCCAAATACCCTCGGTAATCGATGCAGAGGTCGTTTCATTGCCTGCAACTAGAATTTGAGAAATCATCGAGAGGCTCTCATCGATGCCTAAAGATTGCTCTCCATCGATACTGGCGTTGACAATTTTCGAGAGAATATCGTCTTGGGGCGCTGCCCGGCGCTCGGCCATACGCTCGACAAAATAATGCTGGAATTCAACCATATCCCGCGCGGCTGCCAAGATTCCGTCACGATCCAACTGCTGGCTCAAATTACCAATAAAGGCTTCGGTCCATTTTCGAAACAGATGGAGATCTTCCATCGGCGCGCCCAATTGTGAAACGATCACACGCAGTGGCAATGGCACGCCAAAATCAGATAGGAACTCGCACTGACCCTGGTCAATAAAACCATCGATCAGAGCATGTGCAGTTGACTCGATAAAAGGTTCCAGCGCTTTAAGACTGGCCGGGGAGAAAGCGCCATCGACAAATTTTCGATAACGCCGCTGTAAAGGCGGGTCCTGAGTCAGCATGGTCGCGACCTGGGGATAACCACCCGCCATGATTTCTAACAATTCTGGGTCGCTAGAACCACTCATTGCTCGGGTCGATTGCAACATCTTGCTCGAGAAGGTCGTAGGATCCATCGCCATTTTGACGACATCATCGTACCTCGACACAAAAAATATCCCGGAGTTCGGATCTTGAAAGATCGGCGCTTCGTCGCGAAGTCGACGATTCATGCCCCAGGGCTGCCGTAAAAGCGCTGGTAGCATCGGGTTAAGCTCATGCATTGGACACTGCGCCGCCGCTGCTAGTACGCTGGAATCATTACTGCTCACACTTCCTCCCATCAATAAACCACCGCGCTTCAAAGAACGCCTCCCCGGTAAAGTAGCGTTTTTTAGAATCAATTCCAAGCATGCTTGACTGTTTTCTGTCCAAACCCGCTTTGTTCGAAGCAACGCCGCCTTTAACTCCCTCTAACGCCCAGCCTCTCCACCTGATTAACCCATACTTGAGAACTCGATGACCCTGAGTAATGATGGACACCCTTAAGAAGTTTTAGCCGTGTCGCCGATCAATGGTGCTCGCTTTCATCAAAATTTAGACTTTAAAGAGATGATTATGGAAATTTTCGAAAACAAGGTCGCGGTGATCACCGGCGCAGCAAGCGGAATCGGCCAAGCCTTGGCCCAAAAGTGCCTTGAAGAAGGGATGAAGGTCATGTTGGCGGACGTCGAGTCGGAAGCGCTTGCAGCCACTCAAGCGTCGTTTCAGGAGCGGTTTAATAATCCAATAGAATCAGAAGTCGTGGACGTCAGTATTGTGAGCGAGCTCGAAAGACTCAGAGATGCGACCCTTTCAAAATTTGATCGGGTGCACCTGCTCTTTAACAACGCAGGCGTTGGTGGGGCTGGCAATGCTTGGTCGGGCACTGAGAAGGACTGGGCGTGGGTATTGGGCGTTAATCTTATGAGCGTGATTCACGGTCAGCGCTTATTCGTTCCGCACATGCTAGAGCACGGAGAACCGGGCCATATTGTGAATACCGCATCAGTTGCGGGTCTAATCGGAGGCGTCACCAATGCTCCGTACTCGGTCACAAAACATGGCGTCGTCGCTCTAACAGAGCATCTCTATCGGGACCTGGCAGGCGTTGGTTCAAACTTGGGTTGTTCAGTACTTTGCCCGGGCATCATTAACACTAAAATTGGCTCGAGTGCGCGAAATCGACCCGCCAACTTGACCGACGCTGAACCCGCACCCTTAACCGAGCAGCAACAAGCGATGCGAGCACAATTTCAAGCCATCATGGAACAGGGTATGGCGCCGAGCGAGGTGGCCGAAGTGGTTTTCAAGGGCATTCGAAGCCAGCAACTCTATCTTCAAACCCACGAGCATTTTAACCCGCGCATCCTCGATCGAGCCCAGCACATGGTCGATGGAACCAATCCTGATTTCAGCGCCTTCAATTGGGCGAACTGATTCAAGGCTGAAGCGGTTCTTAAAGGGCAACTGGGCGACCCAGCCATCCAGATGCTTGGCACGCCGGCGCCGGGACTTGTGTCAGACAGGATACTCAATGGGACTAAGCTTCAAACGCCTTGAGAATCTCACGCGTCAAGTCCCAATGGTCAAAGCCTTGGCGTCCAAAGTCTAAGCCTCGACGCACGATGACCAGTTCTTTGGAGGGTACAACAATCACAAACTGACCACGATGCCCCGCAGCACAGTAGGCGTCCTTCGGCACATCAAAACGGTCGCTCGGGACGAGCCACCAATGGCCGCCATTGAGCTGCTTTGGATTGTTAGGCGCTGGCGCCGGGGACCGGACAAACTCGATCCAGTCCTCGGAGACTAAGCGTTGATCACCCCAAAGCCCTCCGGCCAAATACAGCAAGCCAAATCGTGCCAAATCCCGCGCGGTGCTGTAGACCTGAGAACTCAAAATAAAGTCTCCAAACCGGTCAACGCCAATCAGCGTGTGATTCATACCCAATGGATCAAGCAGCGCCTGCCTCGGGAAAGCGAGATAATTTTCTGTGTTCTTGAAGGTTTGTTTGAGCGCATAAACCGCCAACAGCGTCTCATAATTTTCGTAATCCCAGTAGGAGCCTGGCATTCGCACAAGCCCTCGGCTGCGTGCCGCAACCGCAGCCCCATCACCCGCCCAGTAGACAAGGCCGCTGCCATTTTGGTATTCCGACCCTGAGTTATCCACCGGATCTAAACCACTGCTCATATTGAGAACCTGCCTCAAAGTGATTAACCGTCGAGGGTCAGGCGCAGAATTTTTGGGTTTTGGCAGGTAATCCACATTGAGCGGCGAATCCAGAGAAAGGTGCTTGGATTGCACCCGTTGTCCAATTAACGTGGCCGCGATACTTTTCGCCACCGACCAAGTTCGCTGCCTCGTCTGTGCGTTAAACCCTGGAGCATAGCGCTCATACACCATCGCGTTTTGGCGCGTAATCAATAGGCTAGTTGTCACCTGCTCGGGGGTTTCACGATTAAAGGCCCAATCTCCTGCAGCCTTCAGCGCCACTGCATCGACCGTTTCCGATTGAAGGATTGTGACTTGATCGCCATAAGGCCAGGTCTCCTCCGAGGAAGATTGGTTCTCCTCTACCTTCGGAGCCTCCGGCAAACTCCCGAGCACCCCATCGGTTGGCAGTTGACCCGGCGGCAGAACAATACATCCAAATCCGTCTCTGAACACCGCGCTAACCGCCGATCTGGGTGTCTCGGTACCCACGGTCACACTTTTTCTAACCCGGTCGATTCGATAAGGCCCTTCGGAAGCCGTTCCAAGCGCTGGCTCAAACCTGGGCGGGCGCAGAAAAGCGAGCTCCTGAGCAAACACGGCATCCAGACTTCGATGGCTGGTAAAAAGCCCATTGCACATCAACACCGCCTGGAGGCCGTGCAGAATTGACTGCCTTTGATCCTCTCGCCAATCCGCGACAGCTGATGGCGCAGCCATCAGAATAATGCACAAAAACCAACTCCTGATCACTTTTTCCAGCCAGTTGGTCTTCACGCCGGCATTCTGATTAGGCACCCCTCAGTGAGAACCTAGGCACGAAGGAGCCTGCCCGGCCGTGCGCCCGTGTCCTCGTCCTGGGCTCGGGTCTTTACACCACGAACAAACGTATTCAGATAACCCGATGCTGACTGCAAAATTCGGCCACCGCCAGCGGGTAAGTCATGGGTCACTCGAAGCTCGCCAAGACTCAATCGATCCAAATCAAGGACATTAAGATCAGCAATCTGACCGGGCGCAATGCGTCCTCGATCCTTCAAGCCAAAGAGATCCGCATTGCGAGCGGTTTGCTTGGCGACAATCAGTTCAATCGGCAATTTGGGTCCGCGACTTCGATCTCTCACCCAATGCATCAACTGATAAGTCGGCCCTACCGCATCAAAAATCAAATTCACGTGGGCGCCGGCATCGGACAACCCAATAGTGGTCTGAGGGTGAAGCAGCATGTCATGAATGACATCGAAATTGCCCGACACAAAATTAGCACCCAGGGAAATTGCAAAGTTGTTTCCTTCTTCTCCGAGCAAAAAATCATAGACAAAGCTATCGATCGGCATCCCTGCTTTTTCTGCCAAGTGACCGAGGGTGCCCTCTGGTTCGGGCTCATAGTTCATGGGGACAGACAAAGGAAACATGCTCGATGCAGCCATTCCTAGTAAGCCATAAATATTCTCCATGGACCCTGCCAGTTCCGGTTGAATATCGTCGTCTGCAAGAATTCGCGCCTTGATATCCGGTCGCTTCAACATGGCCAGCCGCTCAGCGAACGGCAAATCAACCAGTTCTAAATACGTCCGGCGACGCTGAAACATATGATAAGACTTCAAACTGGTCACGAAGCCAATGGGCCGGGTTGCGATCTGAGGCATGATGATCAATCCTCGATCGCTGGCTTGCTCGACAATATCAAGGCAATGACGCCACTGATCCGGACGATTAAAGTTCTGCGCGAGGGTGAACGTCACCGCCCGGCCACTGGCCTCTGCAATATCGGCAAACAGCGCGACTTCCTCTTCGGTGGTCTGGTGCTCTGGACCAGCAAGGTCTCCAACAACCCCCGCGGGCACCGCCTGAAAAACGCCCTTGTTAGCGGCTTTCATAGCCCCCGCCAGCGCGAGCAGCTCTTCACGCTCTGCAAAAGTCCCGGGGATAGTTTCTCCCACGACACTGCGGTGACCTACGGTTCTGGACGTTGAAAAGCCGACCGCACCTGCGGTCATCGACTCCTCGACAATCTTTGCCATAGCGGCAAGATCCTCAGCGGTCGCATCTTCATGGCGCAGTGCTCGATCACCCATGACATAACTTCTCAGTGCACTGTGAGGCACCTGGGCTGCAACATTGAGCGAGTAATGCCTTGATTCAAGGTAATCTAAATATTCTGGAAAGGTTTCCCACCGTCCCCATTCAATCCCTTCATAAAGCGCAGTGCCGGGAATGTCTTCAACCCCCTCCATGAGCTCGATCAATCGCTGCTCACCGCCGGGAGGTGCGGGTGCAAATCCAACACCGCAATTTCCCATCACCACGCTGGTCACGCCGTGGCTGAACGAGGGGTCAAGGGTATCATCCCAGCTTACCTGTCCATCGTAATGGGTGTGGACATCGATCCAGCCTGGTGTCGCAATAGCGCCCTCAGCCTGGATTTCTTCAAAGCCGCGACCCTCGACCAGCCCAACCGCCTCGATCCGACCGTCCTTAATCGCGATGTCACCTGAATAGGGTGCACCGCCGTTTCCATCAACGATTTGTACCCCTCGAATAACTGTATCAAACATTTGCTCACGCTCCTGACTATCAATGGTCCGTTTTAAATGGTCTTGCTTTGGCTCTTTTTTAAGCCTTTCTATCAACCTTTTTTATTCGCCTTTTTTTGGAATCTATCTCCTTAATGGTTCTTTGAAGCGGTTTTTATTGACTACCCGATAAGGCTTTGTCTTCACAACCTCAGTCAATATCCAGCCCATTACCCCAAACAGCTGCCGACCCGGCATCTTGGGCAAAGGTATTTCTAGAACCAAAAAATGGCGTAGAAACTGCATCATCCCATTACCCAGCATAACGGGTTCCCTAAACAATCTTCGAGCGGCCCTCCCCCCAATACCGGTCCCGCAACAGGCGCTTATACAGCTTGCCTGTTGGGAGACGAGGCAGCGCTTGTTCATAGTCGATGCTTCTTGGTATTTTTTGGCGGGACAAGTGGCCGCTGAGATAACCCAAAAGTTCTTCAGTCAGTCCATCGTCTGCAACCAAACCTTCAATCGGCTGGACGACGGCCTTAACCTCTTCGCCCAAATCTTCATTGGGAACGCCAAACACCGCCGCATCAGCCACCTTAGGATGACTGATTAAAAGGTCCTCGCACTCTTGAGGATAGATGTTAACCCCCCCGGAAATGATCATAAAAGTAGCGCGATCCGTCAGGTACAAAAATCCGTCCTCATCGACATAGCCAACATCACCCACAGTCGTCATTACTCCGTCTGGTGAAGATGCCTCTGCCGTCTTTTCTGGGTCATTGTGATATTCAAACTCTGTGGCAGTCGTAAACCATAGGGTACCCGCGGTCCCCGTCGGCAGAGCTTGACCAGAGTCGTCTAGAACATGCAGATCTCCCATAACAACTTTACCCACAGTGCCGGGATGAGCCAGCCACTCCTCGGTATCACAAGCCGCAAACCCAAGACCTTCCGTCGCTCCATAGTACTCATGAATGATCGGCCCCCACCACTCGATCATTTGATGCTTCACCATTGCAGGGCAAGGTGCTGCGGCATGTACCGCAACCTCGAGGGACGACAAGTCAAACCCTGAGCGAACGCTTGGCTCTAGTTTCAACATACGGCTGAACATCGTTGGGACCAGCTGGGAGTGCGTCACGCTATAGTCCTGAATCTGTGAGAGATACGCCAGCGGCTCGAATTTCTCCATCACAATCACGGTCCCACCGATCCGCAGCGTTAGATTTACCGCTGCTTGCGGCGCCGAATGATACAGCGGTGCCGGCGACAGATAGATCATATCCTCACGATACCGCCAGAGTTGTGACAGAAAAGAGAACAACGGCAACGGCTCGCTGGGCGGCTGCTCAGGCAAGGGTCGGATAATGCCTTTTGGCCTGCCTGTCGTGCCCGACGAATAAAGCATTGGCGTACCGAGGGATTCATCGCTGATCGGCGTGGAAGGGAATTGACCCAATACAGCCTCATAATTTTGAAGACCCTCGGCAACCGAAAGATCTACCGGCGCCTGGGGATCATCTATGACCCAAACCGCCTCGAGTTTGGGACAGGCTGGCATTGCGTCGAGCACCAAAGGTAACTTAGCGGCTGACGTAATTAAAATACGCGATTCCGAATTGGTCACGATATAAGCCATCTCTTCTGCCGTCAGAAAAGAATTAATGCAGGTGTAGAACAGCCCCGCTCTCTCCCCGGCGGCGCAGGCTTCGATATAGGCCGCATTGTTCTCCATAAAAATCGCATAGTGATCAAGGCGATTGAGACCGGAGGAACGAAGCGCGTGAGCAATTTGATTGGCCCGGGCCTCAAGCTCTGCGTAGGTTTGCACCACCCCAGATCCGGCCATGATGACGGCCGGGCGGTCTGGATGCGCTTGAGCATAGTGACTTGGATACATGGCTGACTCTTTTTTCAGAAACCAGCCCTTGTCTTACCATGGCGCTGCCTCTGAGACAAATTCTGAGGCCTTACTCGGCGTCGCTTTAATCAGTCCTTAATTGCTGAGAAGGGAAATTAGCTAGGCCCCAGGGCCGCTGTGGTGACTAACCCAGCATCTTAGCGCTCTAAAGGACCTTGGCCGCGAGCCATCCTATTTGATCGAAAAACCAATCCCGAACCCCACGCCACTGTGAAGACTCTTCCTGAAGTGCCACTTGATCGTGGGCAGCACGGATCAAATAACGTCGCACATGCTCTGAGTCTTGCTTTGTCATTACTGATTCAAAGCCAATCATCCCAACAGGCGCCAAAACACCATCAAGCACGATGGCATCAAAGATCTCATGGGTTGTTTTAGACATCGCCCGAAGATCAGGCACCAACCCTTGAGACACGGCCCCAAGGCCATGACAGCGCATACAATGCTGATTATAAAGCGCTAACCCGGAGGCGATCTCAAAGTCTGACGCTGTGTCTGGCGGGGGGTCCAGAACAAGTCCTTGGGGCGCCTCTGAAGGCAATGTTGCCTCACCCCCAATTTTATAAACCAGTAATCGACCCGGCGCGCCCTGCTTGACCGATGGCTGCGCTAAAACGAGCCCAATCGCGCCGCCCCAACCTGCCATGACGGCAAGATACTGCTCTCCGTCTATTTGATAACTGATGGGCGGAGCAATAATGCCGCTCTGAGCATCCGTCGACCACAATTTTTTGCCACTCTGCGCTTCGAAGGCTACAAGCTCTCCGGACCCTTGCCCTTGAAATACCAACCCTGATGCGGTCGTGAGCACACCACCGTTCCACATACTTGGCAACGACTGCCGCCAAGCCGCACGACCCTTTAGAGGGTCCCAGGCAATCAATTGCCCCCGCATCAAATGCTTGAGAAGCGGCGCTGCATAGAGGGGATCGATGCTCGCGAGAGGATTATCCTGAATCGCGCCATCATTTTGCCCCGTGTTCCAATGCGGCCCATCCTGGTGGTTATAATCAGCTGGGTTTGAATACAGCGAGAAATTCTCCATCGCTGGGATATAGACAAGGCCTGAATCAGGATTCCATGCCATGGGCTGCCAGTTATGGGCGCCAAAAGGGGCCGGCCGTACCAGTTGATCTTTGTCTCGATAACTCGCGACGTCGGTCTCTATCGGTCGACCTGTCTCTGGGTCGACTTCACTCGCCCAATTAACCGGGACATACGCTTCTGCCGATAACAGCGCTCCCGTGACCCGATCCAAGACATAGAAAAACCCGTTCTTGGGAGCTTGCATAATGACTTTCCGGGAAACGCCTTCAATGAGGAGATTGGCAAGAATCATGTGCTGGGTCGCGGTGTAATCCCAATTGTCTGCTGGCGTTGTTTGATAATGCCAACGGTACTCTCCCGTCGAACCCTCAAGCGCCACGATTGAGGACAAGTACAAGTTGTCTCCGCCCTCGGGACTCCGAATGTCACGGTTCCAGGGAGACCCGTTTCCGACGCCGATGTACAGCAAATCGAGATCCGGATCATAAGCCATCGAATCCCACACCGTACCCCCACCACCGAAACGCCAAAATTGATCACCGGTCCACGTTTTGACTGCGCGCTCAAGCGCTGCTGACTCTTGTGGCTGAGCCGGATTACCCGGCACTGTGTAAAAACGCCATTTCAGGGCGCCTGTCGCGGCGTCATAGGCCGATACGTAACCTCGAACACCATACTCAGCGCCGCCATTTCCTATCACCACTGAATCGCCTACCAGTCGTGGCGCTCCTGTGATGGTATATGGCTTGCCCGGGTCGATGGTCAGCGTTGACCAGAGCACATCGCCTTGGGTTCGATCGAGCGCGATGAGCCTGCCATCTATAGTGCCCACAAACACCTGATCCCCCAGGACTGCGACGCCTCGGTTAACGACATCACAACACGCATTGGCGCCCCATTCTCGCGGCACCTCGGGATCAAAAGACCAAATCAGCGCGCCACTTTTACCATCCAGCGCATATACGCGACTCCAAGACCCCGTGGTATATATGACGCCATCAACAACAATTGGAGAGGCCTCAAGGCCTCTTCGAGTGCCTGTGTCGAAAAACCAAGCCAACCCAAGGTCTTGAAGTGATTGAGGATTAATCTGGGTCAGCGGCGAAAGCCTCTGTTCAGAGAAGTTCTGACCATGCAACGACCAGCCAGACTCGTCTGCAGGCGCTTCCAACGTCCAGAGCGCACAGAGGAAAAGCAGCCAGCAGCGGGCGGCGGGGTTTTGGCTTTCGCGTTGGAATCGTCTGTTGATCACGTCAATCTCTCTACTACAGGTTGGTGAGGAAAAGCACAAAGGCTACCTTAGATTCAGTTTATCGTTTTCATCTTCTGAAAATCTTTGGTTCGGCTGCACATCGCCCTGACTGACTTTCATGCGCCGGCGCCCAGGGACACGTTGAAGCTATCCCGTAGCGCTTCGGATGATCTTATCCTCTCGGTCTATAAAAGTCTGACTCAGAACGCTCATCCGGACTTTAAGCCCGTTGACGTCGATGACACGACAAGGATGAAGGCCATCAACAGTGCTTACGAAGGTTTGTCCAACCCCGACCTAAAAGCAGCCTACCCTCGTTCGCTTGATCAAAACCTTGGAATGATACCGCTCCTGCGCGGGGGCAGACAACGGCCCAATCTGCAAGATCTCAAACAACCGTCCATCCCGGGCCTACTCAACGACCTCCCGCAAGCGCCTTCTCCTGGTCAACCCCAGTAAGGACGTCCTTGGATTAACCGTAATGCCGCTCGGTGAGACGCAGCGCTATGTAATCCTGGGAGAAAGAAAGCATCAGTTCATTCAATGGATCGCGTCCCCTGTGGCAGATGGAGCACAAAACTTCGTGACTACCTGAGACCTTAGCAGCAAGTCGCCGAGGTAACGATCCTCGCTTGCTGAAGGGGGTTTTCCCAAGGCGACGTTTGCCAACAACGACGAGACCCACCAGTGGCGCGTTGCATCGCCGGTTTTCCCTTTGGTGTTGTAGCATGATGCAATCAACGGCTTTGTTTAAAGGTTGGTTAGACCTAGACCAAGACCGCCATCAACATCCAGCAGTGCTCCCGTCGTCCAGGCGGCCTCTAACAAGAACGCGATGGCCTCCGCCACTTCATGGGGTTCTCCTGATCGGCCTAGCGCGTGCAGCGGCGCCAGCTGGTTGAGTCGCGCTTTTTGATCCGCCTGATCGCCGAGGCCCGCGCGCTCATTAATCTCCGTCAGCACCGCACCCGGCAATACGCAATTAACGCGAATCTGGCGGGGACCGAGTTCCGCCGCCAAGACTTTCGTAATGGTTTGCAACGCCGCTTTCGTGGCAGCGTAAGGCACCCCTCCCGGGAAGGCGCGCCGTGTATGGGTCGATCCTAAAAAAACAATTGATCCTTGGGTGCGCTCAAGGGCTGAGACAGCCAGCTTTGACAGCATGAGACCTGCGATGACGTTTTGATTAAACAGATCGAGTAAGCGCACCTCATCGAGCGTCTCAATCGTCGCCCGATACATATTCCCGGCATTATTCACGAGACCGTCAAGGCCGCCGCCATGCTCAAGGGCCGCGTCAATCAATCGATCACGATCCGGCGCCTGGGTGATATCGCTCTGGACTGCCCGACAGGCAGGTCCAAGGCTTGAGGCGACCGATTCGATTTTATCCTTGCGGCGACCGCAGATCGTCACTCGCGCACCCTTTGAAACAAGCAGCTCCGCTGTTGCCCGCCCGAGGCCCGAACCCCCTCCTGTGATAATGAACGATTTTTCAGTCATCAGACCTTCCTAATCCAAACGAACCAACCAAGCCATTAACTTCATCAACAGATGCTTAACCCCAGCGGAGGCCAGGGAATGGGCATCATGGCCGAGCGCCGAGTAGGCGGCGCGGCCTTCACCCATGGTTTTTCGCCAAACCAAAGGCTCATCCGCGCACTCCGAGTCTGATCCAACCATAAGTACCTGGGCCTCTGGAGAAATTTCAAGATCCGTATATCGCTCATCCGTCGTGGTGAAAGGCTTGAGGCCCAAATCCATACCCGCCGGCGTCGGCGTAAGGCTTAACGAACTCGGATCGGGGTGAAAGGATTGACCCCAAACCCACCTGCCTCCCAGCAGAGTCTGCCACCCCGGCCAGTCGGAGAAGCAGATTGACGCAGTATGCAGTCCCAGCAAATTACCCCCTTGAACCATAAATTGCTGGAGCGTCTGGGCATGTTCGCCGTTCATCTCATATCGCCACGCGTCACGGTAAGGATCATATTTTTCACCCGCCATCGGCCAATGCAGCGCGTTCACTGTCAGAAGGCTAACGCCACCTGCTTGAATTAAGGCGAATGCCTCATCGGGATGCTCGACAATGATTGAGGACATCTGCAAATGCTCAGCGTAGTCTGCAAGCAACTGACTGGTTGCAGAAAAATCATGAAAAATCCCACCCGATAAAATGACCTGGAGCATGGGTTTAATCCTTAATTAGAATGCCGACGAACAGCAGGCACCAAGGTTCTAAACTTTGAATCTATCGCTGAACGCTCTATCTCTGATTGCTGATCTCTGTCCTTGTGTCTATCCATGGATCCTGTCAATGGATTCTATTTATGGATCCTATCCGCGGATTGGGTCGCTAGATCAATGCTGTAAACTCAAGCGATAGCATTTCATCGAAGTAACCCAATCAACATTGGGCCCTTCATCTGCTGAAGATCGAACGCCCATCAAACCTTTGACCTAGGTCCTAGTCATCCTAGGTCCTAGTCATCCAAGCTGCTTGCAACACCAAATTCATTCATCATCATAAGCAATCAAAGCACCGGTGCTGAAAGCGCTGAGGTCATAAGAAAGACTGTGCCCCTAACCCTGTGTATTTTTTTGAAACACCGATCAACCCTCAAAACCAATGGCTTCATCGATGCTGAATCGAGGCCTTGCCCGGACCATCACACTGCTGGTACTGTTTTTACACTGTCCCCAGAGAAACATAAAGAGGCCAACCATGCTCAAACTCATGATCAACGGCGAGCCAGAATCCATCGATGCGAGCCCAGACACACCTTTGTTGTGGGTGCTGCGAGACCATCTTCATCTAACCGGCACGAAGTATGGTTGCGGCATTAACCTGTGCGGCGCCTGTACCGTCCACGTTGACGGCGCACCGGTCCGCTCGTGTGGCCTGCCCGTCGCATCAGTCGTCGATCAGTCCATTGAAACCATCGAGCACTTGGCACGCGACGGCAAATACACCGCGGTTCAGCAAGCCTGGCTCGATGCTGACGTTGCACAATGCGGCTACTGTCAGTCCGGGCAAATCATGGCGGCGACCGCACTACTTCGCCAAGTTAGCAGTCCCAGTGATCAACAAATTGACGCCGCTATGAATGGACACATTTGCCGCTGCGGCACCTATCAGAAAATTCGAGAAGCCATACACCATGCTTCGAAGCTGATTGAGCAAGGGGGCCAAGCATGAACCCTTCTTCTCTTCATCCAAATCGGCGAAGTTTCCTAAAGTCCACCGGCCTTTTAACCGCCGGCTCACTGCTCGTTGGTTTTGAGATACCGCTGATGGGACAACCTCGACTGCCAGCGACCGCATCAAGTCTGATGGCAGATGCCTTTATCCGGATCGACGTGAACAATACCATCACGCTCATGATGAACCATGCCGAATTCGGCAACGGGGTTTATACCAGCCTTGCGATGATGGTGGCCGAGGAACTCGACTTTGATTGGCAAACCCTAAAGTGGGAAGCCGCACCCACCGAGGCACGATACTTCAGCCCAATTTTTGGTGAATACTTAACCGCAGGCAGCGTATCCACCGCTGGGGCGCTCAAACCTATGCGCGAGGCGGGTGCTAAAACCCGTCAATTGCTACTTACCGCGGCCAGCCGCCTCTGGGACGCTGACATCCGGTCACTTTCGACTTCAGCCGGGCAGGTCCATCACACTGATGGCCGTTCCGTTTTTTATGGGGATTTAATCGACACGATCCGCGACCACGACCTTAAACCGCCCAAATCAGTGCAATTAAAAGACCCATCCGAATTTACAGTTTTAGGCCGACCTCAAAGGCGGCTCGAAGGCCCGGAGAAAGTGACGGGAGAAGCACAATTTGGCATCGATGTTAGGCGCCCGGGTATGGTCTATGGCGCTGTGCTCAGACCCCCGGTCTACGGCAGCCTGGTTAAAACTTTTGATGCGGAAGCCGCGCTTAAAATCCCTGGGGTTATCAAAGTAAAGGCCATTGACGCTGGGGTTGTGGTGCTCGCTAAAGATTACTGGACCGCGACCAAAGGCGTTAAAGTCCTCAAAGTCGATTGGGATGATAACGGCCTTGGAGATCTCTCGACTGCAGGTTTTACCGAAGAATATCGGGCGCTCAGTCGCCAGCCTGGCCTGCTGGCCGAAAACATCGGCGACGCTGAAAAAACAATACAGGCCGCTGAGAGCAGCTTAGAGTCAGTCTATGAAATGCCCTACCTTGCCCACGCCACCATGGAGCCAATGAACTGCACGGCCCAGGTGAGCCCTGACCGCTGCGAAATCTGGGTTGGAACCCAGTACCAAAGCAACGATCGCACCATCGTTGCACGACTTCTTGGATTACCCGAGGAAAAGGTCATCATTCATCGCACACTAATGGGCGGCACCTTCGGGCGACGCGCGAGTAAAACCGCCGACTTCGTGACCGATGCAGTGCAGGCGGCACAGGGCGAATCCGTGCCAGTTCAAATTATATGGTCAAGAGAAGAGGATATGCGCGGCGGTCATTATCGACCGTTGTTTGTTCACAGAGTGCGGGGCAGCCTTGATGATGCGGGCTACCCTGAGGCCTGGCATCAAACCGTCGTGGGTCAGTCCATCATGCAAAAGACCAAACATGATCCAGCCTACCTCGTTCGAGGCATTGATATTTACTCCGTGGACGGCTGCCTCCAAGAACCTTTCGGCGTTTTCCCCTATGGCACGTCTTATCAGATTCCCAATCACAGAGTAGAGAGCCATAACCCCCCAAAGATTGGCGTTCGCCCTCACGAGTGGCGAGCTGTGGGGCACACCCATACCGGCATTGCTTACGAGTGTTTTCTTGACGAACTCGCTCACAAGGGCGGCAAAGACCCTTTGGCGCTCAGGCTACATCTGACCCGAGATCATCCACGCATGCATCACGTCCTTAAGACACTGGAAACCGTGTCGGGATGGGCATCCCCACTGGCTGAAGGCCGAGGCCGAGGGCTAGCAGCACGCATCTATTCCGTCTCGCCCATCGCCCAGGCGGTTGAGGTCACTGTTAACGCGAATGGTGAGTTTTCGGTGGACCGAGTGATCTGCGTTGTTGACTGCGGATTTGCCGTCAATCCGTTGGGGATCGAATCCCAGATCCAAGGCGGCGTCATGCTTGGGCTCAATGCAGTGGCTTATGGTGCTATCGATCTTGTGGCGGGACAGGTCCAACAGAGTAACTTTCACGATTATAGGCCCTTGCGTTTTCAGCAAATGCCCAAAGTTGAAGTACACATCATCGAAAGCGATGCACCTTCGACGGGGGTTGGTGAGCAGGCGACCACCCCAATCGCACCGGCCGTTGCCAATGCGCTCTTTAATGCGACAGGGCAACGAGTACGTCAGTTCCCTCTCGATCGTCACGGCTTCGTGCTGAAGGCTTAGATTTTTCGCCGCCCGGGCACTATGACACTGGTGCCTTGAACATCGACATCAGAGGAGCAAATTTGACAACGCTCATATCGCCCAACAAACGCCGTAATTTGAACGACAGGGCTGCTTCGAAAACAAGCACAGGGAGAAAAAGAGAAAGAATAATTTCTGAGGATAATGTCAGCGATGTTGCACCACTGACCTAGTTCTGAAGAGAGTCGGCCCCATCTAAGACAAAAACTTGTCCCATTGCGCCTATTAAGAGACTCAATTAAAAGACCCAATCCGGCAAGAATGACGGCGTAGGACACCTTGATTGCTTGAGAT
>Ga0209631_10001028_pt1 | contig 37032 bp, 11 predicted proteins | sample COG_08_FD_184752 | JGI IMG/M metagenome (GOLD analysis project Ga0209631, IMG submission 184752) | Pelagic Microbial community sample from North Sea - COGITO 998_met_08 (SPAdes) (version 2) | ecosystem: Environmental > Aquatic > Marine > Neritic zone/Coastal water | place: Helgoland, sampling... | reverse complement strand
ACGCACCGCACCGCGACAGTCGCAAGCGCGCAAGCCAGTTCGAGAGCTACTCATCGTGGTTCCGGACTTCTAGTGCGCCGAAATGGGTTCGAGCACCCGCGACAGGAAACGGAAAGCCCGAGACCAACCGGAGTCGACCGCCGCGCTGACCGCCGCGCCGACCGCCGCGAGCGAAAATCACGGGGCGGCCCCATGGAGAGTCACCGTCCTCTTTCTCCAGGCGGTGACGAACGAAGGGCGCAGTCGCTCGAAGAAATCTTCGCGTCGTAGATCCACGAGCAAGGATCAGACCCCAGCGGAGCCGCTCGCTTTGGAGGTGCGCGATACAGCCCGCGCGGACGAAGACGCGCCCGCCCCGGCGGGGAGTCGCTCGCCCCGATCGATCCCGCGTCTTCTGGTCTCCCTCTCCTCTCGCCGCCCGTTCGTGCATCCGGTTTTCGTCCTCGACGCGCCCCGACCCTCTTTCCTCCCACCTCGACCCGGTCCTGATGAACCCCGGCTTTTCCGTCCCTCGACGCAGGTTTACCCCGGGGAGACGGCGAGAGAACTCTGCGAACGCGTGCTCGTCAGAGGCTTTGACTTTGGGCGAACGCCGGAGGTGACGTGGGGGGACGTCCGCGTCCCCCTGAAGGACCGTCTCGATGAGCTCTCCGGGGGCAAGTCGCGACGGATCAACTTCGGCTCCGGCACCACCACGCTCACGGTGAAGATTCCTTCGGGCGCGAGGGCGGCGACGGCGGCGAAGCCCTCCCCGCGCGGAGAGGTTGGCGGCGGGGCCGGGGTCGACGGCCGCGTCGACGGCGCGGCGGACGCGAATGCCGATCGAGTGCCCGGGGAAAAGGCGGAAGCCGTTCCTGAGGTGGAAAAGACCACCATTCCGGGGACTTCCAGGAACGACACCTCGGCTCCATCAACCTCTGGACGTGACCGAGGCTCGGGCGACACGGGTGACGGCGGACCATCTCGCCGCAGCGCGCGCAGGCCCACGCGCGCGTCGGAAGACGCTCAGGAACCTCAACAGCCGGAGAAGCAGGGAACGCGGGCGATTTCAGATCAGCCGACTATCGACAATGAGAACGGGGGACCGTCGAAAAGAACCGCCGAAGAAGATAAACCAGCCGCAGAAAAGACGTCGCTGCGGGTCCCCGGGCCGACGATTGACAGCACCAGCGAAAAAGCGAGACCCTTCCAGAACTTGTCGAGCATCTACGCGCGCACGGCTTCGTTGTCTAATTTGCCGGTCGAAGCATCTGGCCAGGCGGACAAGAAAACCGTGGCCATTCCCGCGCCCGCGGAGGAGGAGGAGGAATTCGGTGATTTGGACGAGCTCGCCGCGGCGGGACTGCTTGCGGTGGCCGCTGGCAACATGATGCCCAATCCCCGCAAGCGCAAAGCCATCGCGACGACACGTGTGACGAAGATCGAAGATACGAGCGGCGGCAGCGAGGATGACAGAGTCGATGGTCAAAGAAAAGCTTCAAACGTGTCGCCCGACACGCAAAACGGAGGTGACGGATATAAGCGCGGCTCCTCATGGGACAAGCAGGGTGCCCCTCTCGGGGATGGCCTCCTGGATTCAATAATGACTGCTCGAGGACAGGAGAAAATGAACGCCTCTCGCCGGGACAAAGGTGCAGATCAATCCTTGCGTGGCGTCGAAAGACAAGGTCAGACGAAGGCTATCACTGAAACATACGGGGAGCGCAATCTCCTCAACTACCTCCCCTACCAGCAACAGTCGCTGCACATAGCCTCACTGGCAAAGGAGGCAGCGGCTGCCTCGCGTGCGGTTGTTCAGGCATTTGCCATCTCAGCACAGCTTAGACGCTCCACTGTGGGTGACATCGTATCCAGGTTTTACAATCATCAGCCTCCTGCAGTACGCGCGGGGGAGGGCGAACGATCCTTCCAAAATGATCCCACGTCCGCTTTCAAGAGGCCTTCGCGGGGTTGGTGCTCGGCTGTTTCTGTGCCCAAGGCAGCGGCTGTGGCTGTTCGCGGAGGGTACTCGAAAGGGAATCCGAGCAGAACCGGCGGCGATGAAGCGATGGACCCGCTGTTGCGGGCTGCGTCAGTAAATCCTGGCAGCCAGGCGAACAGTCAGGCGCTGTGGCAGTGGCAGAATGAACAGGCGAGTCTGGCGCTATCCAACCAGCACCACCACTCTTGGGGTGCGTTTGTTGGTGCCTCAAAGGATGAGCGTTTCAACCTCCCCGTGTCGCGCGACGCCTTCAAAAAGGCGCGCAGGAAAAACTCGATGGAAATCTCCAAGCTCAGCAGCGTGATGGAGCAGCTGCGCCGCGTGGTATCCTCCATCAAGGAGCCACTCCCCGCGAAGACGCGTGCGATTGTCATCTCCCGCGCACAGAGAATACTCGAGGGCATTTGCAAGAAGGCGGAGTGCATCCCGATCAAGGAGCGCGCGCCACTCTCCGCTGCGGTGGCGGAGGTTCAAGCGTGGGTGCAACAACAGCTGGACCAGCGCTTGGATCTGAAGGTTGACGACAGCGAACAGGCTGTGATGGAAGGCCTGGCAAGCCTCGTTGCGGCTGCGGACCTAGCCCGGTGAGACGATTCGCTGTCTAGGCGCGACTCTGTTGGCTTCCCTTTCTCTCGCGGCAGTCATAACACTTAGGACGACTCTCATGTCGTCACGATCACGGATTTATAATCATTTCACAAGTCGAAGTAGTGTGTCATCACCACAAGTCGCGCCACTTCTCTGGGTGCTCATCCTGTCTGCACTTTTTCTTCTCCGTGGCGCCAGGGGAACTTAACATTACATTGATTTCCTCGCCCAACCGTTTTCATCGCGCACACGACCAGAGGAGAAGCAGTAGGAGCCGGGGATTCTAGATACCGACAGTCCAGGAACGCGAGATAACTGCTCCTCGTTCTACGAGGCCACATGCACAGCTTTGCGACTGGGACGAGCGAAGGAAGAGTCATGCGCGAAGGGTTGGACAGATTTTGTGGCGTTAGTTGGAGAGAGCGGGCCGCCCTGTTGGCCATTTCACAGTCGCAGCTTGTTGCAAGCGTTGATGAGGATGGCAAGAGAATGAGACAACAAGAAGCGCTAAGACATATCACCAAGCACATTCAGCTGAAGTCTCCCTCGTCGGTGCCTTTCCCGAAGGTCACATCAGAGATCGACAGAGATGTTGTCGAGGTTCTAGATGTTGCAGGATCCGAGGAAGCTACGGCGGCACGACTGAAGGAGCTCGCCAGAGAGAGGGCCGAGGCTGAAAGGATGCACGATGAGTGGATGCAAGAATCACGGATCAGAATGGAACGAATGAGGGCCGAGGTCGAGGCGGAGATGCAGCGTATCGAAGAGGCGGGGCGTTCACCGCGTGACAAAGACTCTGCCTATCACTCCGAGGTGAGCTCAAACGCGGAATCCGCGAAGAAAAACCACGAGGAGGAGGAAGGGGAAAACCAGTTATCGCCGAGTGATGCAAATGGAGAATCAAGCTGGATCGATTCGCTGGTCGTGCCTTCAATGAGCGCAGCGCGCAAGCACTCGATCCATGCCAGAATTTCAACACCGTCACAGAAGCGGAATCTCACCAGCAGACTGAGACAAGCGTTCGGATTTTTCCTCAGGGATCGAATTTTGCTCCACATTCTCGTTATGGCTGTGATGACCAAGGCAGGGAGGAAGCAGAAACGTGCGTCGAAGGGCAACGCCGAGACAGAAGAAGGCATTCACAAGTCTGTCCATTTGGTGACACGACTGAAGTCAAGGTTGCCTCGCCTCGAGGTGTTCGCAGCCTGAACAGCCTGAACACCATGAAGGCAGTTTTGCGTGCTCGAGCTCTAATTGATCTTAACTATCCGAATGTCGCCGACTAGCTAGCTAGATAACACTTATGACAGAAGAGCAAAGTCCCATCATCGGAGGTCTTCCCGGAAGCGTGCTTCCTTTTTTGATTACCTCGTCACTTCGTCGTAGTTTTCACCTCGACGTCCGAGGGTTTCCCGTTCTCTTCCGAGCGCGCCCTGTGCCTCCAGCCAAAGAAATAATACACGAGCTGGGACGCAGTGTGCTTCATTCAGTTTTGGTGCTCCTGGGAAGAGAAATGGCCGTCATGCTGTCAGCGAAGCGTTAAGTGGACGAACTTTGAGATGTCCCTTACCTGGTAAGTGGCGCTTGTGAACGATTTCAGGTGGCAGCTGAGGGAGGAAAGGATATCCGGGCTCCGGTCGCAAGTATCACCAGCTTCCTGCTGACTAGAACAACTAGGCTCGTTCTCTCCGACTTTCTTCTCCATGATGCGCGGTGACTGGGGCGCGCTCACTGTGGGGCGGAGTGATCTCTCTGAAAAAAGCACCTTCGTAAAAGAGTTTAGGCTCTGTTGGAAAGTTTTTTTGGGCTTGCGCCTCTGGGATACTTTGACAGACAACGACACTTCCTCTGCGGACAAACAACGCAAGGTATTAAAACTCTATTTCAGACTCTCCTCGATTTCCTCCAGCGTCTTCCCCTTCGTCTCCGGGACGGTCAGGTAGATGGAAGACAGAGCAATCACGCTCATGATGGAAAACACATAGTACGTTCCCGCGGTACCGAACTTCTCGTTAAGGGTGGGCAGGTACAGCGAGACGAGAAAATTGGAGAAGAAATTCGTCAGCGTCGCAGTGCCAACAGCTGCGCTGCGAACCCTTTGAGGGAATATCTCGCCGACGAGCAGCCATGCGATCGGGCCGAACGACACCTGGTAGGCTCCGACGTACGCAAAGATGGCGGCAACCGAAGCACGCGCGGTGAAGGATGTCCCCGCCAAGTCTCCGCTGGCCATCGTCTCACTGCAGAACCCGAGCGTCAACACGGAAAGCGTCATGACGCCTACGCCGCCGAGCAGCAACGGCCGACGCCCCACGGTATCCACGAAAGCCACCGCCACTCCGGTCATGAGGAGCTTGAAGAAACCGAGGATGACCGCGACCCCCGCACCATCGGCGGGGTCGTATCCGGCGTTGATGAATACCTGCTCGGCGTAGTACAAGACGCTGGGCTGACCGGTTATCTGCTGGAAGAGCACGACGGAGATGCCGATGTACAAGGGGCGCAGGTTTTCGCGCCTGAACAGCTCGTTGACGCCGCCGACGCGGTGGTCGGAGGATTCCATCCGCATCATCTCCGCATCCATACTGTCCCTGTTGGCCTTCTTGCCTCGAACCTGCTCAAGTGCTGCCCTCGCCTCCGATGCGGGACGACCCCGCTGCATCAGCCAGCGCGGAGAGTCCGGCAGCCGAGACATGCCCAACATCAGCACCACCGACGCCGCCGCGGAGGTTGACAGCAAGCTCCTCCAACCCTCGTCCTGGCCGAAGATGAGATACGAGCCCAAATATCCGAGCATGATGCCTCCGACGATGAATCCCTCCTTGAGAGATATCAGCAAGCCCCGGACAGACGGCGGCGAAGTCTCCGCGATGTACATCGGTGCGGCGTGCATGGCGAAACCGATTCCCAAGCCGTACGTGAACCTTCCCGCGACGAGGACGCCCAGCGAAGGAGCGATGCCCTGGACGACGGCACCGGCGCCGTAGAACAGCGCGGCGAGCTGAAGCTCTTTTTTACTTCCCAATTCGTCGCCCACTTTCACCGCCGCCGCCGCGGATGCGAGCAGCGCACCCGCCAGCGACGTGCTCACCACCATCCCTTGCTGGAACGAGTCGAGAGCACCCCAGTCCACGCCCGACGTGTTCGGGTCCATTATGGAGGTGAGCGCGCCGGATGTGGTGCCGATATCCCATCCGAAGAGCAACCCGCCAATGGCGGGGAAAACAAACGCGAACCCAGTCGCCCTCCAGTCCACCTGGTCCGGCCGGCCTCCCTCGCCACCGGGCCTCGGCGGTAACAGTCCCACGCGGTCTCCCGAATCGGATTCGTCCAGCTCGAAATCGTTCGGCTCCATGGACGAGCGAGGTTGGTTACCGTAACGATGACCGTGGCGCAGCATGATTCCACCAGCGTCGCGATTCTTGGAACTAGATACGCCGCTCAATGGTGCGCGCACCCCCTCGGCTTGGGCGAACCGAGAAGAGTTCTTCACGCGGCTGCGATTTTTAGCCGGCGAGAACACGGAGCAGCTCGCCGAGCGGTGGTTCCTGGCAGACAGGGATGTGAACGCGCTACCTGATGAGCCAGTGACGCTGGTAGTGGCGACACTCATGCGGTTGGTCGCGTCCCTTCTCTTCCCGGAGTGGCTTAGTCCTTGAGAGGGGAGGGCGGATAAAAGTTTTATCCAGGACTTTTTTGCGCGTACGTGGCGTCAAGCAGTCAAGCAGTCACAAGCGTCCAAACTCAGTTTCGACGACAACTTGTCGCTGTTGGTGAAGGTGCCCTGTCCTGCTCATTGCGCGAAGGCGCCCCTGGCGCGTGCGCCGCACTTCGAACGAATATTTCCAGACGTGTTGTAATCGAGCACTAGTTAGAAGCCGGACTGGCTCCCCTCCGGATCCCCTTTCCGCGCACGTGTTCTTCCGCTCAGTGTCGACGAGGATCTGACAGTGTCGACGCAGGAGGCACTTCCGCACGATGCCATCCGCTCTCACTATCGTGGAGTTCGAGGGAAAGTTCGAGTGGAAGCTCGCCGAGTACGAAAATGAGCCGACTTACACCCACGTCGTGGAGATTGCAAAGTCGGGACGGGCCAGATGTCGCAAGTGAGCGCCAGATCCACCCCAGCGTCCTCCCGGAAATCCGCGAGATCTCCACGTGTCTGACCGGTGCCCGACCCCTTTCCCTTCCTTTTCGAACCTCGCAGGTGCAGCGAGTTAATCGCCAAGGATAGCGTGCGCGTCGGCGTCCCAATAAAGTGGCGCGGGGGGATGTACGGCTGGATATCCAGCTGGCAGCATCCCGCCTGCCTGCGCGTGCCCGGAGTCACCAGGGACGAGCTCCGCCTCGAACTGCACGGCGTCGACGCCCTCACCGACGAGCAGGCAGATGAGGTCCTCGACCAGCTCACCAGCGACAAAGGCGTCGAGCTGGAAGAGGTGGATCCGAACGATCCAGCTTTTACCAAGCGCGAAGAGCCCGTTCCAGAACTACCCGCGCCCGCCGCGCTCACGAGACCGCTGCTGCAGTTTCAGAAGGAGGGTCTCGGCTGGATGGTCGCGAACGAGACTGGAACCGTGCGAGGTGGAATCCTCGCGGACGAGATGGGCATGGGCAAAACGATTCAGACGATCTCACTGCTGCTACACGCCAAATCGGAGTGCGCCAAGGCTGCGGTGGAGGCGGCAAAGGAGGGAAGGGCGCTCACCGCCGCGGAGAGACAGGGGCCGACCCTCATCGTGGTGCCGACGTCGGCGCTTGTCCAGTGGGAGGATGAGATCCGGAACTGCACCCAGCCTGGCTCGCTGAACGTGCTCGTCTACTACAACGACCGCAAGACAATGTCGAAGGAAACACTGGAGGGCGTGGACGTGGTTCTGACCACTTACCCGGTGGTGGAGGGCGAGTGGCGCAAGGTGATCAACCGATCGATGGTGAGTTGCGAGTACTGCGGCAAGAAGCTTCTGCCCAGGTCCCTCGTGGTGCACAAGAAATACTTCTGTGGGCCCGACGCCGTGCGAACGGCGAAACTGGCTATGCGGGAGAAGAAGCAGAACGTTGCAAACGAGAAGGCCATGAGGACACTGAAGATTAAGAAAGGAAAGGCGAGTGACGTGGTTGAGGCAGCGCTGCCAACGCCCGGTAATCTCTACCGTGAGCTGATGTCTAAGGCTGGCCGGCCGGCGATGTCCATGTACGACAGTGCCATCAAGGCTCGTCAAAATCCCAAAGATCCAAGCGTCGTAGAACGTGTAGATGACGGGTCGGACTCTGATGTTGTCATTGTGGGCGAGACCCCGGGGAAGGTGAAGGAGGAAGATGAGATGCTGGCGGCGGTGCTCGAAATATCAAGGGTGGAGGAGGAAGAAAGAAGGATCGCGGCGGCCAAGGCAGACGCAAACGGGCTGGCAAAGACTGCAAGATCCCGAAAGCGCGCAGTAAAGGCGGTGACAGAGAATTCAGATGTGATTGGCTCCAATGCCCTCGTGCAGGCAGCATCGTCTGGGGTCAAGTCGGCGGTGAAGCGAGCCCGCAGCAGAGCCACAAAAGAAAAAAAAGAAGAGCAGGATGATCCCATTGTCACGATTGGACAGAGCACGAATGAGGACGTCAAAGGCAACAAGGATCGTGTCACCGGGAGAGGTCGTGCGAAGAGCGGAGATGCCAAGGGCAAAGCCGTGGGCAAGCGCAAATCTCGCAAGGGCGATGACAGCGACGACGACGACTGGGCCCCCGGTGTGGCAGAAAGTGCGCAAGAGGAACAGGATGCACAGATTGCTCGCGCTGTTGCATTGGGAGACGATAGCGACAATGTCATCGTGTGTGGGACCGTGGATACTACGAATCGCCGCTCCTCGATTGCCTCGGCATCTTCTGAAGGTGCTGAACCTGGTGAGGATGACGTTGACCTCTCAGACTCTCTACTTCATTCTGTTGATTGGAACAGAATCGTCCTTGACGAGGCTCACAAGATAAAGGCTCGCACGACCAACACCGCAAAGTGCATCTATGCGCTCAAGTCGACGACGAAGTGGTGCCTGACTGGCACTCCTTTGCAGAACCGCGTTGGAGAGCTGTACTCGCTCGTCAGGTTCCTCCGCATGGACCCGTATGCATATTATTTCTGCAAGGTGAAAGGTTGTGAGTGCAAGAGCCTGTGCTGGAACTTTGGACCGAACCAAAGGGCGTGCACGCAGTGTGGACACGCCTCACCACGTCATTACAGCCACTTCAATCAGCACGTCATCAATCCGATCAATCGCTATGGTTACGTGGGCGATGGACGCAAGGGATTCCTGACCCTTCGGAAGGACATCCTCTTGCCTGCGCAGCTTCGACGCACAAAGGCTGAACGCGCGGCGGACGTTAACCTGCCCTCGCTTACAATCAAGATACATGCCTGCCAGATGGACGAGGTGGAACGCGATTTTTATGATTCTCTCTACATGCTCACTCGCGCAAAGTTTGATGGTTACGTGAAGAAGGGATCCGTGCTTCACAACTATGCACACATCTTCGAGCTCCTCTCCAGACTCCGGCAGGCGTGTGATCACCCTTACCTCGTGGTGCACTCCAAAAATAATGCCACAAAGAATCTCCCAGATGTGGACATAAGTAAACGCGCCAAAGTAGGTGGTGATGCAAAGGCGTCCGACGACGATGAGGCTATGATGTTGGCAGCCGCGAATGAACCCAAATATTGGTGCGGCATGTGCCAAGAGGAGGTTGACGCGGAAGATGCCGCACTCTCCGGGTGCAAGCACGTGTTTCACCGCGACTGCATCATGCAGTACGCGAGCTGTGTCCCCGAGAAGGGTAAAAAAGTTACATGTCCGGTGTGTCGCGTGGCGCTTACCATTGACTTGCAGCCGAGTGATCTGTCCGGCGCGAATAAGCCCCCGCGCAACGCAGCAGCGCGAAACAAGAAGGACGAGCTGCCCTCAAAGTCAATCCTGTCACGTATCGATCTATCCCAGTACACCAGCAGCGTCAAAGTCGACGCCTTGTTGAAAGGCCTCAACGACATGCGCTCCGGGAAACAGGGGCATCTGAACAAGGCAATCGTGTTCAGTCAATACACGTCCATGATTGAGATTATTGACTGGCGCCTCAAGAAGGGTCGCTTCACTGTTGCCAAACTGCTCGGCAGCATGCCGGTCACCCAGCGCGCGGCGAACCTCAAGGCTTTCAGGGAGGATCCCAACGTCTCGGTGATTCTCATGTCACTCAAGGCTGGCGGTGAAGGCCTCAACCTGCAGGCGGCGAATTACGTGTTTGTGCTGGAGCCGTGGTGGAACCCGGCGGTGGAGATGCAAGCCGTCATGCGCGCGCACCGCATCGGTCAGACGAGGGAGGTCACGGCAGTTCGCTTCTCCACCAAAGACACCATAGAAGAGCGCATGATGCAGTTGCAGGAGAAGAAGAAGCTGGTGTTCGAGGGATGCATGGATGGCAATCAGGAAGCGTTGGCGCAGCTCACCCAGGAGGATCTTCAGTTCCTGTTCAAGCGGTGACGGTGACGGTGACAGTGTTTTGCGACGTAAGAGTCTTATTACGTGTTGAGACTTTAGAACAAGCTCACAACGGAAGCAGTCAGGAATAAACGTTTAAACGAGTATCTTCGTGTTTCTTTTTATCGCCCTTATACTGATTGCGCAGTGCGTGAGAGATTGCAATTACGTGTGATAATTTCGAACCGAGCGAGGAACAGGAGAGTAACACCCGATTCGAAATGAGACATATTTTCAGACTGCGACGCTTTGATCCAACGAGCGAGAGATGATGCGCAATCACACGTTTGGTACGTCACGATTCCGTCAGTCTTGGGAAAGAAACCCCATGATCGTGAGAACAGAAAGAAAACTGGTGATAGTAATTGCTCCGCTCGAGAAGGGTCACGCGACCTCGCGGTCTCCCAAACAGCGCCGCAGCGGCCGTGAAGATCGAACGAGAGTCGAGCGTGGAAGGATTGTTCCCGCCCGCGTCGTGAGATTCGCCGCTAGCTCATCTAGGTCAGCGAGCGCGTCGCGTGAAGTCCCGTGGAGAAGGGTCTTGGATTGAGATTTCCAACTGGGCCAGGTCTGGGACTCCACCGCGAAGGGGCGAACAAGGTGTACACCGTTCGCCCTCTCAGTGACGGACGTCATCGACGGGGGTTCGGGAACCTCGCGTCTCGAGACAAACTGACAGAGCGCAACGATGTCAACGTGAGTGCACCTCGAAATCGGTCATCCCGCGCCCGGAGGGGCCGAGCGGGCAGGCGTTCAAGCTTGACCGACACGGAGGGGCTCTCCTCGTGTCGAATCTTTCTCGGACGTCTGGCTTCTGTCCCGCGCCCGTTTCTGGATTGATCACCGGTTTCCGTCCACTTCGTTCTTTTCGTGGATGTCGCCCCCATCGGAACACTCGTGCGCGTGCTCGGCGATCGACCCCGCTCCCGTCGCCCCCACTTCCTCGGTCGCCCCTCCCCCCTCCTTGTTCTTGCAACAAAAAAAATCGGCGATCAACACCTGACCCGTCCCGCTTCCTCTCCCTTCCCCGCCCGTACAGGTTCTCCGGATCGGGACGAGCGCGCAGTGATCGCGATGCTGGCGGTCTCGCACGCGTTCCTGTCGATTTCGACGACCCGAGCAGCGACGACGACGATTTCGACTCCGGCAGCTCCCGGGGAAAGGTCAGAGGTCCTCAGGAGAAGGGCCTGGACAAAATTCAACCGGGCCCCGAGTCGGGTGTGGACGGCGGTGCCTCGGACTCGGACTCGGATCTGGACCGAGAAGCCAAGACTAAGATCGATGGTGAGATCAGCGTCATCGCAGCCGAGCTGCGTGCGCGTCTGAGGGAGAAGCGCAAGCGTAACACTGGCTACATGAACCTCTGCCAGTACCTCTTCTTCTGCCTGTTCTACATGGTGGTGGTTTACATCCAGTCAGACGCGCTCAACGCGTTCAAGGTGCTGTCGTCGGTTCGAGACGCAGTGGTTCCAATGGACGGTGACGGAAGACCGCTGACCAAGATGGGTTCGCCGGTGGACATCTTGAACTGGCTCGTGGGCACTGCGTACCCGGTCTGGATAGACGAGGTTTGCGGCGACGGGGTCTGCAACGAGCCATTCGAGTTCCCGTCGTACGGGAGATTCGGATGTCGATCAGACTGCGGCCCGAACACTAACCTGACCACAGTGCTGATACAGGTCAGAGCGGACTTCAGGGACGATCTGTACGCCCCTCGGGCGCTCATGTCGGCGGCGTCGTGGAACCTTTGTAGGCGCGACGAGGAGGCAAAGAAGGCGGGTTTCCCAGATGTTTGCTGGTGGGAGGAGGACCGGAAGTTCACCAAGATCAAGGAGAACCACCTCGAGACCGTGAGCGTCCCCCCAGACACGCTTTGGTTCGTTGCCATCAAGGGCGATTACATGGGTCGCGTCGTGGGAAACATTTTCCTCACCGAGGGGGATGACCTACCTTGGATCGGGACCATACCCGAGTGGCAGGCGTGCAAGCGCAACGTCATTGGCTCGCGCCGCAACATTGCGAACAGACGCAGACTTCTGGCCGTCGATGGCACGGAAGTGGAAACATTCGGCATTGACGAAGCACGTCTGAAGTCGCAGATGTCTACGCACAAGCGGATAGCCGAGCCAGGAGAGGGGCGCCGTCTGTTGGAAGAGGCGATGAAATACGCGCACGAGCCACAACCGCGAGGATTCGAGAAGTCAGACATCGCAGGGTCTCGAGTTCCTGTTGCTTCAGACGTCGAAGAGACGGTCGATGAAGAGTTCGACATAGAGAAGCAGGTAGATGCACGCGAATCACGCCGCCGCGGGCTGCTGGGAATGAACGCTGTCCGCTTTGATGGTGTCAATGCCGGGGTTATTTCCCAAGGGCTCTCCTTGGGCATATCCAAGGAGCTCACTTTTGAGGCTTGGGTCCGCCCCGAGGCTTCCGGGCGCATGCAAACTCTTGCGATCGTTGGGACTAGCGACAACCCAGGTTGGGGAATCATGCTGATGTGTCCTGCAGGGATTGGAATGGGTTGTTGCGGTTCGCACAAGTTGAACTCAGTGGCATTTTTTGGTCTCGGAACTAGTTCATCAAACGAAGCGTGTGAGGAAATGCCCTCTTCCGACACTGGCTTGGATCTGAATGCGTGGAGCCATATCGCGGTGATTGTTTCGGAGACCAACGTGACCTTCTTGATCAATGGTGAATACGCAGGTCACAACGATACCACGGTCAGCATTCCAAATAACAGCAATGGGCCGTTTACTCTTGGTTGCATGAACCTGGACTCGAATTGCCAGTCGCAGGGCTGTGGATGTTTCGAGGGTATGATGGATGACGTAAGGGTATGGAACACAACAGTGGACGTGCCCGACGTAAAGCGCTGGATGATGAAACTGGACGATACACATCCCGAGTACGACGATTTGCAAGCGCATTATGATTTCAACACGCACCTTGTGAATACAGAGGGTCACACCGAGGTCGCTGGCTTCAATTCATCGGGCTCGGTTGAAGGAATCGTCTTCACCAACTGGTCTGCGCTCCTGCACTCCAAGGATAGACACGGGTGGTCTTTGAAATTCGACCGCGACGAGCACTCTATTGCGACAACATCAGGCGATGGTATTCAGTCGGTGATCACAGCCGGAAAACTTACTTTCGAGGCTTGGATCAAGCCAACAAGTATCGATGTGTCGCAGGCTATTGCTGCCCTCGGAACAGATGGCTGGCAAGTGCTTCTGATGTGTGGCGGTTCTGGGTCGGGATGCTGTGGAGACCACGTAAATGGTTCGATTGGGTTCTGGATGGATGGTGAATGCCAGTCAACACCCTCCTCGACCGTTGGTGTGCAGGTGAACGTCTGGTCGCATATTGCTGTCGTGGTTGACGTGCACGAAAGACAAGTGTCTTTCTATGTGAACGGCGACGATGCCGGTAGCACGCTGCACGCAACCAAGGTCGCCATCAAGGAAGACCCATCGAATGGTAGCTTTAGTCTTGGTGGCGTTTCGTCGTGTGGCGGGACTTCTGGCTCTCAATGCTTGGGCTACTCTGGTCTGATGGACAGTGTGCGACTTTGGAACACGACAAGATCGATTGCTGGTATTCGCCAGGACAGATTCTTCGTTGCGAACGATTTCACGAGCGATAACGACGACGCGTCCTTGATTCTCGCATACGACGCAACGAATGTTACTGTTGAAACCATGCAGGATGAGTCGGCAACTGGTGCGGATGCGAATTTGATCAACGTGAAATTTGCTTTCGACTCACCCAGGAGTGGGCTGCTCACAAACTTTTACCCTGAGCGTGATGAAAGCAACGCGAGCATTTCGTTCGATGGCGCGACTGCGTATGGACATGTACCTTACACCAGCGACCTTGAATTCGATGACAAGCTCACCTTTGAGGCTTGGATCAAGGCGAACGATGACAAACCGGGCACAATTGCCGCCATGGATGAATACGGTTGGGGAGTTTTCAAATTGTGCTCTTCAGATGATGGAAACGCGCCCGGATGCTGTCAAGGAAGAACACATAATAGTGTCGCCTTCTTCCCTGGTCAGTCGACCTCAAGTGATACAATTTGCAGCAGTTCTTTTTCCACGAATGGATCCATTCCCATTGGTCACTGGACGCACATCCTCGTGACAGTCGAAAGCGGTTCTAACGTTGCGATCTATATCAATAGTCAACTGCAACCACTGTGGAATGCGACAGATGTTGTGACAGACCCAGCTCCTATCTTCAGGACTCGTGCTGCGGGCGAAGCAACAACGGGCAATGGACTCTTCATCGGAGGGCTGCCAACCTGTGGCAGCACGTGCATGATGTTGAATGCGGCCTTGGATAAAATCCGCATTTGGAACGCTGCCGTGGATGAGGATGCGATTGCAAATAATTATGCTTATCTTCCTGCTGAGGTCAATCCCAACTACGAGCACATTATCGCCGACTTCGAGGTCAAGGGCAAACATGATGGCATCGTGGAAAACCTCGCAGGCACGGCGCAAGATTTACACTTGCTCGGAGCTGCATCCCTTGATCATGAAAATTTTGCGATGGCAGATCACCCTGCGCATGCCAGCGCACTGTACTTTGACGGCCACAGTATGTTCATGGAAGTGAACGAGCGCGAGCCTGGTTGGTTTAGCTCAAATAACATGACCTTCGAAGCTTGGATAAAGCCTGACGACATCACCAGAGGTGAGATTTTGGCGATGAAAGACTTGTGGGGCTGGAGCGTGATGCTCATGTGCAGCGGCACCGAAGGCGAAAATTGCTGCGTCGACGGCGATCACCTGCAAGATTCAATTGCGTTCCATCCATTCGATGGACAAGGTGCATGCAGTGAATATCCATCGTCAACTATGCCGGTGCAACGTGGAGTCTGGAACCACGTTGCCGTGACAACAGAGGAGCTGAGTGGTGGTGGCCTGACGGTGAAATTTTTCATCGACGGTATAGCAGCAGGGGAGTTCTCCGGTTTCGACTACACAGTGAGCAGCACGGAATCGCATCAGGCTGTCATCACGTTTGGAAGGATTCACCACGGTACCAACTCTGCTTGCGAAGGAGGGTCATGTATGCAGTATATTGGCCACATGGACAATGTGCGCTTATGGTCCATGGCGCTCGAAGGTGATACTCTGGCTCATTATAAGGACGTGCGCCTTGGACAGTTGCATCCTTATTGGCTTGCTCTCGTATTTGGCTACGATTTTGACATCGGTGCCGCTGGTAACGGGATTGTCGTCGACGTGTCGGGAAAATTCAATGCCAAAACCAAGTTCACAGGCGCAGCAGAACAACATTTGATTCATGGACAGACGAGTCATTGGCACGCGGATGAGCTGAACATGAACGAGGACTTCTTCCCTTCTCTCCCACGGTCGATATATTTTGATGGCATGTCTGTTTATGACGTAGACTTCCACCCGGAGCTTGCCCCTCCTGAGTCATTGACTTGGGAAGCCTGGATCCGTCCAGATGTGATCGGCAGTGATGAGCACAGGGCAGAAGTGCTCACCAGTCTTGGAGATCCGCACATAGGATGGGGGGTCATGCTCATGTGTGGGAAGGGTGCCACCTCCCCGGGATGCTGTGAAAATGGTGAGCACATCCAGGATTCGGTTGCCTTCTTCGCTGGGAAGAATGATGGGGACTGCAAAGAATATCCTTCGTCCACGGGTCAAGTGAATCGCGGAGACTGGAATCACGTTGCCATCACCATCTCGCATATGGGAAATGGGAAACAGATCACCTTCTACATCAACGGTACAGAATCTGGTTCTCATTTCAGTGAAGCCTATAGCATTGGCGATGGCGGAGGCGAGAATGCAGACGGAGATGTGATGCTTGGATTTGGCGGCTTCTCATCGTGCGAACCGATTGTTTCAGAGGAGGAATCATGTGCCAGTTACCACGGTTACATGGACAACCTCCGGCTCTGGAACGCATCGTTGGGGCAGGCTGCGATTATGACCAACATGTTTGACTACGTCCATGAAAACAACACGTACCTGCCGTACCTGATTGCCGAATATCTTTTCGACGGCGGCAGCTCTAATTCTTTCGGCGACAACCACGACATGAACGTGCCTTTATCCGAGTGGCACACGGCACTCTCCACCAGCGAGACGCGTGAACTCAAAACTGGTGTACCCACGGAGTCTGCTGCGGCGGCTGCACTGTTCCCCGGAACAATCATGTACTCAGGACCATACTCTAGTGCTCTCTCGCAACCAAACAACTTTACACTTGAGGCATGGATACGGCCAGATGTCGATGTCGAGGGCCAGATGATCGCCATGCTCGGTGACTTTGGTTGGGGAGTGATGCTCACGTGCAACGGAACTGGAAAGGGCTGCTGCAGTGGGTCTGCACATGTGGACAATTCCATCGCACTCGTCACTAACACTTCGTGTGTGGATTTCCCTACCTCAGACATGACTGTGAGGCGGGATGAGTGGAATCATATTGCGATTGTCGTCACACCCAGTTCTGAGCATGTTGATTTTTTCATCAACGGGACCGCAGCTGGCTCGCACACAGGAAATTTTGCGATTGGCGATGGAGGACAGACGGGCATCTTTATTGGTGGTATTCCGGAATGTCAGCCAAGCTCTCACACGTGCATGATGTACAGCGGTATGATGGACAACGTCCAACTTTGGGGCGATGCCTTGACGCCCAAAGCTGTCAGAGTTGTGATGAGTCACGAAATACCCGAGGACGATAAGATTCTTGACAGCTTGATCGCCAGCTATGCTTTTGATGGGCACTCTCAAGATGCCGTAGGCGAACATCATCTTAATGGTACAGGTGTAAAGATCCAACACCTGTGGCCCTTCTCCATCGATGAAAACATTGTTCTGGGTCCCAAGAAGACTACACAACCAACGTCAGACGCGCTTTACTTTGATGGCATGGAAACCCAGGTCTTGGTTCCTTTCTCCGAAAACCTTGTTCCACCTTCCATGACATTTGAGGTTTGGATCAAACCAAATGAAACCGCTAGGGGAGGCTTGATCGCATCCATGGGTATCGGTGGCTGGGGTGTCATGTTGATGTGTAATTATGATGCATCATACGGTGACAACGCTGGTTGCTGCGAAGGTGGGAACCACATAGAGAATTCAATCGGCTTTTTTGCTTATGGCAAGAGCGATACTGATTGCGTTCACGTGCCATCTTCTTCTCTGGCCATCGAGCGCGGAGAGTGGAATCACGTTGCCATCACGTTCGCGTCGCCTTTCAGCAGGTCACATCCCCGCGAAGTTGACCCAGAACTTTGTTTCTATGTCAATGGTGAACAGGCAGGGTGCTCTTCGGACGCGGGTTACGTCGTCAGCAAGGGTGCCGAGTCAAGTGATTTCGCGATAGGCGGTTATGATGAATCAAGCTGTGGTTCTAGCAGCTGCGCCGGCGCTGGTTCACGCTACAAGGGGTACATGGATAACCTTCGAATTTGGAAGACTCCAATCGATGCCAAGTCGATTGCCCTTTACATGCAACGTGACGCTGTGTCAAAACACCCGTACCTCGACATGTTGGTGGCTGACTTTGACTTTTGGCCCGATGCCTCTGACCGTTCCAAGTTGGACGACAAGACTGGTCAATTTCATGCGACAGTAACGCTCGGTGCATTTTTCGACCCCGAGGAGGATCAGTACCTGTGGAATCCGCGGTGGACGGATTTGGTCGGTGTGCCCGAGCAAGGCCCAAGCGCAATGTACTTCAACGGAGTTGATCAGTACGTCACGGCGCCCTGGAGCGACAAATTGGCCTTTAACGATGTTCTCACGTTCGAGGCCTGGATCAAACCGATGAGTTCCACGCCATACTCTGAGCCCATTGTGACTTTTGGCGACCTTTGCTGGTCAGTGTATCTTCTCTGTGGAGGTGAGGGTCACACATGCTGTGGAGATCATGTTGACGGGTCTATCGGGGTACTTTCGCACGACGGGGACGACGCCAACACTTGCGCAAACGCTCCATCCTCTACGAAAAGCGTAAAGTACAATGAATGGAATCACATCGCAGTGACTTTGGACAACGAGTTCAAGAACATCACATTCTACATTGACGGGAAATTTGCCGGGAACCAGATCTCGTGGGATGTGTCCATGTGCAGTGACACCAGCAGTGGAGACCTTGTCCTTGGCAACTTCGAGGGTTGTCCTGACTGCTCGCCCTTCCTTGGTTACATGGATGAGATTCGCGTATACAACGCAATCGTTCGCACAGATGCACTTGATCTCTTCAGGGACATCCCTGTCTCAGCATCACATCCAAATTGGAACGATGTCGTCGCGTACTACCGATTCAGCCATGGGAGTTCTTCAACAGTGTACGATTCCAGCCCTACAGGTGGCCTCGATGGAACAATACATTCGGGCGTGCCGGTTGAGTACCTGGTGTGGAAGCCGAATCACGACTATGTGTCGGCACCAAGCTTACCGGCGCCCCCGCCTCCTCCGCCATCACCGCCGCCTCAACAGGGTCCAAGCTCCCTTTATTTCAATGGCCGTGATACGTATGTCAAAGTGGATCGCAGTGAATACGGCGATAGTCTGACACCACACGGCGCAGTTACGTTTGAGGCATGGATCCGACCTGACACGGAGGTGCGCGCACAGACGATCGCAATGCTCGGAGACCTTGGTTGGGGCGTGATGTTGATGTGCGGTAAAGGACAGGGTGTCGGCTGCTGCGGCAATCATTCTGAAAGCTCCCTCGGCTTTTGGACTGCCAACACCTTCCCCAACGATGGAGCATGCGCTTCAATTCCTTCCTCCGACAAATCAGTAACCCGAGGCGCATGGAATCACATCGCAGTTGTCGCGGAGACCAAACCTTTCAACGAGAACTCAGTGACGTTTTACATCAATGGCATTTTTGCTGGACGCACATTCGGCTCATCCGTCTCTGTGAATGATGGCGCTGGCGACTTCTACATCGGAGGCTTGGGCGAGCGCTGCCCTATGTGCGTCATGTACAAGGGCCATATCGATGAGGTGAAATATTACACCGCCGCATTATCAGCAGAAGATATTCTCTTCCTCAAGGACTTTGCCGTGGCAGACTGGCATCCAGAGTTTGCAAAGCTCGCGCTCTACTACAAGTTTGACACAGCAAATGGCGATGAGGTCTTTGAAAGAAGGAAACCAGATGCTCCTCCTCTCTCTGGCGAAATTTTTACATCTGACGTCGGTTACGTCACATGGGATAACGAGCTGCTGAAGGACGCTTTGGATGCCCCTGCACCACCGCCATTACCACCGCCGCCATCGGTACCATCGGGCACCACCGGGCAAGCTGCTTCTTTGTACTTCAATGGCCACGACACAAGGGTCATGGTGCCTTTCCATCCAGAGCTAGTTCCACACGATTACTTGACATTCGATGCTTGGATTAAACCCGATATGGATGTCAAGGGTGAGGTTATTGCCATGATGGGGACTTGGGGTTGGGGCATCATGCTCATGTGCCCTGGCGGCACTGGGAAGGGCTGCTGCGGCGAACACGTGACAAACTCAATCGGCTTTTGGAGCGAGAACGTGACTTCTCATGGTGCCTGTGAGAGGCAGCCCTCATCTACGCGAGGCGTCACCCGCGGGACATGGAATCATATCACAGTCGCAGTTAACAGTAGCATCGACTACAATGAGGTGCACTTCTACATCGATGGGGCTCCTGCTGGTAGTGTTCAATCTAACTCAGCCGACGATTTTTTTGTTGGTTCAATTAATATGGGCAGCCTCAGGCGCGACCTGAAGATTGGTGGAGGCCCCTGCCCTGATGGGTGCCTCAACTACAAGGGCTACATCGATGAGATCAGCATCTTCAATGACATTTGGTCAAATGAATACATATGGGATAGGAGGGGCATGCGACTGGATCCTTCCCTGCCGAATGCCATCGCCGCTTACAACTTTACCCGCACCGAGTTCAAAGCAAATGGCACAGATATTCTTGATTCATACGGCCACCGAGGATTCGATGGCGTCCTCCTGTCCAGTGACCTTCCTCAGTTTGTGTGGAGCACTGATGACTATGTCACATTGACGCAAATCCCACCCCCGCCACCTTCGCCTCCACCATTTTACTATGAGAAGGAACGTGGTCCGAGCTCACTTTACTTTGATGGAGTCGACGTCTCGGCGCTTATTCGTGAACAGGACAACGACCCCCTAGAGTTCAATTTCTCAAGCACGGACACTTTCTTCGCCGACGAACCCTCGGGTTACATGACCTTCGAGGCTTGGATCAGGCCGGAGAGTGTGTCTGAGTACCAGTTCATCGCGTCTGTCGGTGTCTCAGAGAGTGACGACGTCACCAACTGGGGGATCGCGATCATGTGTGGAAGAGGTGATGGGCCAGGCTGCTGTGCAGAGCACTCGGGCTCACTCGGATTCGTCGCAACCAACGGTCCAACGGAGCTTCTAGCTTGTTCTCTGGCGCCTCATTCGTCTGACGTTAAGCTGCTTAAAGCTGGCGAATGGCAACACATAGTGAGCACCTTTCCCCTTCCGCCCCTACCGCTCCTTTCGTTTCCAACCCGACCCGCATTTTCTTCGAACGCACTCGCAGGAGCAGTGTGGTCATGGTCATCGCTTTTCGAATTGCCGTCACCAGACCAACCTTGATCTATCCATCGCTTGACTTAAGCTTACATACGTACCCTCGCCCTTCTTCTGCAGGCTGTTGTGGTGGATGCACACGATAGTCCGATGAACACTCGGCCTGAGTTTATAAATAGGTCCGTTGAATTCTATATCGACGGCGAATCGGCTGGGGGCTACTGGACGAAAGACCACGAGAAAATTCAGTTCCCCATGTCCAAAGATTACAACAAAGTTGGATTCAAGGACAAAAGTGGATTACATCTCGGTCATGGCTTTTGCGGGGAGTATTTCTCCAGTGCCAGCACTGGCAAAACAGAAATGAATCACTGCAGGCATTTCAAGGGTCACATCGACGAGCTCAAGTTGTGGAAGACGGCGATGTCGAAGACAAACATCCAGACTCATCACGATAAGTTGCTCTTCTCGTGGCACACGGATTTGTCGCATCTTATGTATTACTTCAAATTCGACTGGGGCAGCGGCGTCAGCATTGTCCCTAAGAATTACACAGTCGACCACAACAATCAATCGCGGGCAACAAATATGACGCTTTATCCCGAAGCGAAGCTGCCTTTGATTTGGGACAATCAAACTGACCACACTGAATTTGGAAGATTGGTTAATAATGCACCAAGTCCGCCTCCACCGCTCCCTCCAAGTCCGCCGCCGCAGCAAGGCCCAGCTGTGATGACTTTCAATGGACACGATACGTTGCTTGCGACGCCGTTTGATTCCGTGCTCGCTCCATCTGACTACATCACGTTCCAGGCCTGGATTTATCCCAAGGAAATCAACAGAGCTCAGGTCATTGCCATGATGGGTATCGACGGATGGGCAGTGATGCTGACATGCCCTGAAGGTAGCGGTCCTGGTTGCTGCGGCACCGAGGACACGCATGCATCTGGGTCACTGATGTTCTGGACTTCACCCTTCCCAGGCGAGAACAACTGCGAGGTTGCGCCGACTTCGACGAAACAAGTTGAGCTGTACCAATGGCAGCACGTGGTGAGTAAATTCATATTTTTCTGCATCATGCTTTTCCCCTAACCCGAATCACCGTGCCATGTCCAACTTCGTGACTAACTTTGCACTCATCGCTCCTTTGCCGTAGGCCGTGGTGGCTGATGTTTACGGCGGCACGGTGAGCTTCTACCTCGACGGCGAATCTGCTGGAACATCATACGTGCACATAAACAAAGAAGCCTGGGAGTTCACAAGGGACCAAAGCAAGGAATCGAACTCAGGCCTGCACATCGGCCAGAGTGGCAGGTGCCAGTGCTTGCAATACAGAGGTCTCCTCGACGAAGTCAGCGTTTGGAATGCCGCAATTTCTCCTGCAGACATCAGTTTGCACTGGAGAAACGAGCCAACGGAATGGCACACAAACTTTGACGACATTGTTGCGTATTGGAAGTTCAACGAGGGCCACTTGGACCAAAGTGGCAACATCACTTCGAAGTACGCGGTGGAAGGGTTTGGCGACAAAAAGATAAACATCACCATCGTCGAATCATCAGATGAAGACGATGTGCTATGGTTCAACAAGAAATCAATCATGGGCATTCCGATTCCCACAGATACAGAGGCAGTGTCCGCGCCTTCACCGCCACCGGCGCCACCGCCGAGTCCTCCACCGCAGCCTGGTCCAAGTGCCATCTACTTCAATGGCAAGGACACCCAAGTGAAGTTCGATTTTTCCAACAACACGGAAGAAATGATAAATCATTTTGCTCCCCAAGATGCCTTCACCTTTGAGGCTTGGGTCAAACCTTCCACCATTGACAAGCTCCAGTTCATCGCTGCTATTGACAATTATGGCTGGGGGATTTCATTGATGTGCAATCACGGCGTTGGATGCTGCAACAAACACCAACCTGGTGCGGTATCCTTCTGGACGCATGACGGTCCTGACCCGTCAAATTGTGAGAACTCCATCTCCTCTGATCGAGGTTTGGAGGTGGACAAATGGCAACACATTGCCGTTGTCGTGTCAATCCGACCGACCGAGACGGATGATGCGGGCTGGACCCACAAGCTTCCGTCGAGCGTGAAGTTTTACATCAACGGCGAGCCCGCCGGGATGACTGAGACAATTCCTGCGCTCCCGCAGAAAGATCAGATTCGCATTCTGAATGGCACGGACTACAGATCTGATCAACCGAGTGCGATGTATTTCGGCAGATTCGGTACGTGCCAGTGCATGATGTACAATGGCTTCCTCGACGAAGTCCGCATGTGGAATACCTCGTTGGATGGCGAGACAATCAGCGCATTCAAGGATCGCAGCCTCGTTAAGTGGCATCCGAACTATGAGGACTCCCTCGCCTACTACAAATTCGACAGGTCCTTTGGCTCTGTGGTGTACGACATGCGTTCCCTCAGTGATGACCCATACAACGTCGCTGAAGGTGCAGGGTATCAGGGCTTCATCACCTCAACTGACATGGAGTATGTGATGTGGAATAACTCGACCAGCATGATTGTTGATGATAACACCGCCCCGAGTCCTCCTCCTCCGCCTCCTCCGGGCACTACTCCATCTGATGGGGCCTCTTTGTACTTCAACGGTGAAGATTCTATGGGTATCATCGAGTATCATCCGGCCATGACGCCAGAGAAGGTGCTGACATTTGAGGCCTGGATCCGCCCCGAGAATTTTAGCCAATATCAGCAAATCGTTGGTATCTCCAACGACGGTTGGGCGATTGATTTGACCTGCAATTTGCCGAGCAATAACGCCACGGAGTATCAAAGCTCGATGTGCACTAATCACCCGGATGGCACGATTTTGTTCTATCAAGGTCACGAATCCGTCGGGTGTGATACTGTCTTGGCGTCAAACATCACCGTGATGAAGGATGCCTGGTCGCATATCGCAGTCACCATAGTGCGCGGAGAAAGTGTCAAGTTTTTCATCAACGGGACATCCGCAGGTACGTACACGGCCTCATCGGGCATTGAGGGCACGCATATCGTCACGGAGGACTGCCTGGCGATGTCTAATGGCACCACATACATCGATCCACGTGTCGGGGAGCTTCATCCTTATCTCACTTTTGGTGGTTACCACGGAAAGTGCGCAGACGATAAGACTCGCTGCCTGTTCTTCACTGGTCACATCGACGAGGCCAGGTTTTGGGAAGCTGAGCTTGCTCGAAAGGACATCAAGTTCTTCATGAATTACGGCGTGGTCTCCTGGCACCCGAATGCCGGTCACATCATCGCCTACTACAAGTTCGACAGAGGATATGAGATTGTCGCCCACGAGTACTTCCACACCAGAGGCTTCGACATGGAACTCAGGACGAGCAGGATGGACCAGATATGGGATACCGACACATCTGTCGCTGCTCCTGCCATCGATGCTCCCGCCTCTCCGCCTCCACCACCAACGCCGTCACCGCCGCCGCCAGAAGCCCCTCTGCCTCCTGCACCGCCGCCCAAACCACGAGGAATGTATGAGCCTCGCGAGGACGAGGGAAACACGGCAATTTATTTCGATGGCTCTGAATCTTACGGTAAGATCGGCCCGACACGTCGTCTCACTTCTTTCACCAGCACGCAAGCACTCACCGTCGAGGCATGGATCAAGCCCGACACCACTGGTGATGAGTTCGCTCGACTGCAAACGATTGCAATGCTTGGTGATCTTGGCTGGGGTGTACAACTCATGTGCCCACAAGGCTCAGGCTTTGGATGCTGCGGCGATCATAAGATGCGCTCGGTGGGCTTTTTCATGGACAGCGAACCGAATGAGCTGACTTGCAAGGACACCATGAGCTCCGATGTTGGCGTCGATCTCAATCGCTGGACCCACATCGCGGTGGCGGTGAATCCGAAAGGCTGGGTTGAAAAGTTCTACTACGATGTGGAAGCCATCGCCCCATCGCCTCCGCCACCGTCGCCTCCGCCACCGCCACCGTCGCCTCCTCCACCGCCACCGTCGCCTCCGCCTCCGTCTCCGTCTCCTCCACCGCCACCGAATGCTCCGCCTCCGGTGCTCATGCCTCCTCCGCCTGCGTTGAATGGGACCAACGGGACCAACCCGCCTCCGCCTGCGTTGAATGAGACCAACTCGTCTCCTCCTGCGTTGAATGAGACCAATGTATCTGGTTCTGGAAGGCGCCTGCTGATGGCGTCCCATACAGCGTTCCCAGGCGGGAGGCGCCTGCTGACTGACTATTCGAGTGCGTCTTGGTCTTCGCGCCAAACTTTCATCGGGGAGGACGTCAGTACCGTTCCAGACCCGTCCAGAGTTGACCAGACGTACACGGAACTCGTAGGAATCTACGCGGTTTGCGACTATCCTGACAGGGCGGACTTGACCACGACGGCGAGGATGTGGATGATCGAGGTTGAAGTCACAATGGCTGACTTTACTGGACGCTCCGTCGTGAGACCTCTCGCCGCAGGCTACAAAGATGACGTGGCGAACTGCATGTACGCGAGCCAAGAATACGTCGAGACGGCGTGGGATTCTAAATCGCATGTTTCCTTGGCTTCGAAAGCCAGCGAACCAGGCATTGGCATCCGGGAAATGTTCCTGATGCCGTACAGCCAGGACTTCCCCTACGCGTATCCTCTCTCTCATGAGACGACCCACAATTTTACTTGCGACGATTGCTTCCCCCGCGCCGAATCAGGTGAATGGGACGGGGTTGCTTTTGCCGCGCACTCGACTGCGGCTGAAGACGCGATGGTGGGTGAATCATTCGTGCTCACAGATGTCTCCCTCGGAGGTGAAGAGCTGGGCAACGCGCCGATTGAAGCTGGCTTCGTAAAGCTTCCTGAATATCACAACACCACCTCAGCGAAATACATTGCGTATCACTGTGTGCCGGGTGAGACTGCCGTGGACGACAAAATCTACATGGTGGGCTTCAAGTTTACGGTGGAGTCGGCGGTTGTCAGAGTGTCTTCTGCTGACCTGAACGGGACCCAATCATCTCCTGCGAGGGTTACGAACCAAACGTGTTCACTGTTGACCCCAGAAGACGTCGACAAATACGTCAACATTGACACATTCCGCGATGCGAATTTGACCACCCTCGCCTTGGGTGCTGGACAGCCTGGCGTGGGTGTCAGCAACGTGAGGATCTCCACACGTATGAATGTTCGAGCGCTCCGCATCAATCCTCATCCATGGGACATCCCTGGCACCGCTGGGAGCACTGTTCCAACTTATGGATATCAAATCGATGCGAACGATCAGATGGTTCCGTACTTCGCCGAGATTGTCGGCGGTAACCTCACCGCCCCTCAGAAGAACCTCGCGAAGTTCCATCAGATTGGGACCCGGCGTAGGCACAGGCTCGAATACCACACGACAGTCAGCTTTTATGTGGATGGGTCAAAGTCGGGCGCCTTCTTGAACCGTTCAATGGCTGACGACACGGGAGTTCCCGGTGAGTTCAAGCTGAGGAACATGCAACCGCTGACGATCGGCCGAAAGCAGGATCCAGCACTTTGGATCGGCAGGCTGGGCTCAGCATGTGCCGATCCAGGCTGCATCCACTACAAAGGAGCCATCGATGAGTTGAGAATTTGGGAAGATGCCGTCACCAAGTCTGATCTGAATTTCTGGGCAGATTACAAGATCAAATCGTGGCACAAAAATTTCCAAGACTTGGTCGCATATTATGACTTTACGTACGATCATACCTCGCCAACGTCGGTGCGCGCACGAAGCGCCGATATGGCCTTGCTTCATTCCTCTTGGCACGACGAGAGTGGAATAATTGACGCGGCCGTGGATGAGGAGCTGACTTTGAACCTGGCTGGCACTCAGTGGTTCTTCAACGGCTTTGCGAAAAATATGAGTGTTAATGTCTCCGTGGAAGCCGGTACCATGGCGCCGCCGCGTCCGCCTGCACCTCAGCCAAGTCCACCACCGAGCCCGCCACCTCCCACTAACTTTCCCGTTGGATACGTCTGCCCGTTCACGTGCTCTGATCTGGTGGATCACGAATGCCCCTGTTACGCGACCGATTGTCAGATGCAGAAACTCGAGTTTGGTAGGGTGAATGTTCAATGCTTTAAGGTAATCAGAGGTTACTGCAACGCAGGAGCCAAGGATTTGGAGAGCGAGATGACCCCCTGTAAGAAATTCGTTGAACGCGAGGTGACGATTCAAAGAGTGTCTCCCGGTGAGCGCTTTGTGGTCGACCCTGCCAACTCGCCCGGCGGTATCAGTATGGACTTCCCGGCGGGTGCGTTCTCGTCAGCAGTGGACGTTGCGATCAGCGCATTTTCGGACATCAGTGATATTGCAGCTGGGACCGGGCCCTTCCCGTCGTTGCAGTCTGAAATGGTCGTTTTGCAGCCACACGGCACAATACTTGACGTACCCGTGCCGATCAAGATTCCTTTCAAGATGGCGTCAGGTGGGAAAGAATTCAAAATGGGAAAGACTGCAAGTGCAGACTCGATCATCTGGGAAGTGATGGCCGTCAACGTCACGGGCGTTTGCGATGTCAATCATCACTTTAAAAATTCCGACTGCGATTGTTCGGTTAATTCAGCAGCGTGCAATGATTGGCATTTCGCTGAGACCGAAATAAACTCTTTTTCAGTCGTCGCAGTATTCGAAGCACCAGAGCCACTCCCTGTTTTGCCGGACATAGATCAAGCTTGTCCCTTCAGCTGTGTGGGCATGGAAGAAGGAAACTTCGATTACGTTAATAGTAGGGACAACCCCTGCCCTTGCAAGCTGTCTGCGTGCAACAAGACTGGGGACCTGGATTCCTGGACTGGGGACCTGGATATCAACAACGCTCCTCTCTCGTGCCTGGAGGGCATCAAGAATTACTGCAGCATTGCCCCCGGATGGTTCTACGAACCAGAGAAGTGCTGGCCATTCCACGCCAATAATATCAGCATCGAGCTTGCTGATGGCAACCACGATACGCACCAAAATACTCCAGTGTTGGGAGACCGTCACGTGTCAATCAGTTGGACCAATGTTCCAGATTCATTGAAGATATTGGTTACCGAAGTTTCTGACGAAGAACTCGAAGCTAACAAAGATGATGGCCTGAAGAAGTACGATTACGCAGAGGCTAAATCAGAATACATCCTCATCAGACACAACGGAACAACAGAAGACGTGAAAGACGTTAAGTTCACCCTGCGCATACCGTTCGATTCTTCGCTCATCGCGAATCCTGATTTCGAGGGCGCATTCAAGCTCGCACGCCTGGACAGCGTAACCGATACGGAGTGGGAAGACGTCGAGACGGATGACGAGACAGGTGTCAGTGTCAAGTTCTACCAGCGCGGCGAAGAGCCGGAACAATGGATCGGGCAAACCTGGTACGATCAAAGCACGTGGACGGATTGGTACGATCAAAGCGCGTGGACGGAAGACGAAGTTAAAGCTTCATATTACGACAAGTACGCGGTCCAACCGAGTTTCAACGGCGACTTCACTGATGATTGGGAGTCATGGTTGTACAACCAGGATCTGCCCAAAAACTTTGAAAACACTTCCATAATCTGGTACGTGGAGGCGGAAGTCACGGAGTTTGGTGTGTACTGCGTCATGGAAACGGATTCAGCCAAACCTCCACCACCACCCGCCATTCCACCACCACCGCAGCCACCGCCCCCGTCGCCTCCGCCATGGCCGGACGTAGAGCAAGGGTCCACCGAGTTGATTTTCATTCTGAAATTCTCTGAAATCTCAAGGAACAGACTCTATGAGGAGAGCGCTACACGTCCAACTCGTCGGCGGCGCCAACTCCTTGCCCCTTCGTTTGGGTCTCACGGTGTCGTTCTAAACGCTCTCCAGCAGCACTTTGAAAATCATGCCTCCAATGAGATTCGCACTGACAGGCGGCGTTTGCTGTACGACCAAAATCAGGCTCTCATATTCTTGGAATCGTTGAAGGATGCCATCATGGCGCGAACTTCACTTGATTCAGATTACGTCCGCAACGGTGCTATCATTCCGGCGGATGACGATACATCAATCACGGTGGAGTTTTCGTTGGTTTTCAAGGAAATAAGCGCAGGTCAGCCTGGAGAAATTACCGCTGGATTGGTGGATGAATTGATTGATGGCTCAGGGAGCGAAAAGTCCGATTTGCCCAATTTGAAGAAATCCATCGCAGACGAACTGGCGGCTTATGGCTTCAGCGCGGATTTAATATCGCTTGCTGGGACGTGGAGTGTCGATGGTTCGCCAAAGTCAGTCGTGGTTGTCCCACCTCCTCCACCGCCGCCGAATCCACCGCCGCCTCTCATCAAGAGGATTGTTGCACCTCCGCCGCCGTTTCCTCCGCCGCTACCGGTCTACAAGCTTCCAGATTTCCCATCCCCACCTCCAGCTCCGCCGCCGTTTCCGCCGCCGTTCCCTCCACCCTTTGATATGTTAGCCCCGAAGCCGCCGCCGCCACTCCCACCGCCGCCGCCTGAGTTAACTCCTCCGGAGATCACGCTCAAGCTCGGTGATGCTTGTGTGCCGGACGACGACGAGCCAAACACGGTGGTGGTTTGCACGCTAACCCAAACGGTTCTCTCAAACATTTGGTCCGACCCGGGTTTCACCGCGATTGACAACGTTGAGGGTGCATATCCCATCGAAAGGGTCACGGTCAAAGGGTGGCCGACCTTCTCGCCCACATCCATGCTTGGGCAAATCGACTTGTCTCTGGAGAAGATTGACACACCGTACACAGTTACGTACAACGTAGCAGACAACTCTCCGTACAAGAACAAAGCGATCCAGATGACTCGCAAGGTTTACGTGTTGCCTCCTTGTGAAGTCACAGAGAAGTGCAAACCGAAGTTGTGCAAGTCTCTATCAACGGCGACGGAAATTGTCTGCGAGACTTGTGACGATAGCGGGAACACTCTTTGTCTTGTGGAGCAAGAAGTTCGAGAGGTTGCTGATCTTCGCCCCCCGATTATCACAACCGAAAGGCAGCTCAGAGTAAGTGATGGTCTCGACGGCCGGTACAGCTTCCGTTCTTCAGATGAGAGTGGAAAAGAAATGGTCGTGAATTATGTCGAGCAAGGACAAACATTCATTGATCCTGGTGCCACTGCAGTCGAGATCCTCACCAGCACTGATCAGAAGACGGATGTGGCGACAGTCACCACGACGGACATCACCGGTGACATCACCACAAAGATAATTGGAAACAAAGACACAGAATTATTAGAGCCCGGTGTTTTCTTTCGGTACAGTTATGAACTCACAACAGCTGATGGATCAGTTATCAGTGCAGTCCGACCCGTGATCGTCCTCAACCCTTGTGTCACGACAAAGACAGGCTCTTTCGGTGACATTGTTGGATCAAAAGCGGTGCCACAATATAAAGGCCCAGACGGAGAGCCTAAAGATGAGCGCCTATGCGAAGATGCGGAGCTCGAACTAAAGACTGGCGTAAAGAGGTATAAATCTAATTCGGCGTGTTCAATCAACGGCCTGTGTATCGGTCTCGAGGAGACACAGGTGGATGAGGTTGAGGAGGCGCCAAACGAACCGCCCGTGATTAAATTGTTTGGTGCAAATGTCGCAGAAATTCTTGCGGGCCAAGCGTGGCAGATATGCCTCCCTGGGTCCTCCACCGACGCCGTATGCGACAGGGGGATTGACGAAGCGCTCTCATTCGACCCTGAGCAGGGGAAAATCACAAACACGCTCATCAAGGTCTGCGCAGGCGAGGATGGAAAAGGGGGTGCCATCTTTTCAGAGTCGCATCCGGAGCTGGGTGGACAATCTCTCAGCAAACTATGCGGCTTCAACACCTACAATCCCGGAACTTTCACTGTCGACTACTCTTTCTTCGACAACGAGGGTCTTTCCTCGAGAGTCACCCGGCAGGTCATTGTCATACCCGACTGCTCAAAGGTCATAGCCGCTGGAAATGGCAAACCGGAGTTCCTGTGTGAAAACAAGATTCTGGATGACAACGGCCTCGAATCCTACGTCTGCTCCGTGAACAATTATTGCGAGGGCGATCTTGTGGAGACGGTCGTTGAGTTGGTTGAGACTCCTCCTGTGATTGAGCTGAAGGTTGTCCCGGGCGTTGTCGACAAGACTGTGAACGTCAGGAAATATCAGCCGTACAAGCCGTGTGAGGTAAACCCGGCAACCGGTGAAATGATACTCCCAGAAGCCACATTCTTCGGCGATGGACTCTGCGACCCTGGCGTCATCGCATATGATATTAAGCAGGAACGCGTCCAAGGTGTATCTGATCCAGTAGATGTGAGGAAGAATCTGACCATCGAGGTCCTTTCTTGTCCCCCAGTTGAGTGTCAGTCTCTTGAAAAATGCGACGATCACCTCTACACAAGCAAGGGCCTGGAGGGCTGCATCGACACAAATGTGGAGGGAGAAGTTCAGATTGAATTCACCGTCCGCGACGATTCATCGGAAGTTTCAAAGGTTTACCGCACCATCAACGTCATCAGCCCTTGCCCCATCGGGTATGAATACTGCCCAGGTGTACAGGACGATCAAGCTTGTCAGCTGGAGGAGGTATGTCAAAACGCTGCTGCGCTCGCTGCTGCTGCCGCCGCCACTGATGAAGTCGCTGACACGGAAGCTCCCACGTTCACTCGATTTGTACCCAAAGTCCCCATAATGCTCGAGTACGGATTCGATTACGTGGGCACGAAAACGCCGTTCAAGCCTTGTTACAACGCCGAAGATCGTCTGACAGCCAATGAGTTGCTGGAAGCTGGCACCGCAAACGCCACACAATATCCGTGTGCAATGCGCGTTACTGACAACGTAGAAGGCGAGCTCTCACAGTACATTCAGATCACTCAGGTGATTACAGGGTCAGAGAGCTTCTTTGCAATCGATCAACACGGTACGGGAGTAATCCCTCCGGGTCAGTACACGTACCAGTACACTGTATCAGATCTTGCTGAAAATGTTGCTACTGAGACGTTGATTATCAATGTGGTGCTTCGGAAGTTTGTGCTTCTTCCAGACATTGCGATAAATAGGACACTGTTCGAAGAAGATACGTTCCAGGACACATTCAAGCAGTCGTTTGGTCAGAATATCATTGAATACGGCCTTCCTTCGAATGTCATCTTCAGGGGAGCAGAGGACCTTGAGCTGCTCAACATCACTGATTCTGGAAGCGACAAGGAGTTTACAATCAAGGTGACGTATTTTGAGCTCCCGGATGGTGTGGATGCTACAGTAACTTCGTCCAGTAGCAGTCGCCGACGTCGTCTACTCGCGAACACCGTTGCTGGTGGTGCCACTTCTGGCGTGAGCGGCTCTTTGTCCAGCGCTGCAACCAACTCATCGGGCACAAACCAGACTATTGACGTCGCTGCGAACGCAACAGAGGGATCTGATTCACCAACTGTCGACCTTGACGCGGCTGTGCTTGCGTCCATCACCGGCGAAATTTCTGTCATCAGCAATCAGATTTCTGCTTCAATGACAGATCTCGACGACATGATCACTGCAGTTGCTGCCTCAGGCGGTAACCCGTCAGCTTACAAGCAGCGCATTGCAGATTATTGGAAGACCCTCCTTCTCGTCGCCGATGAGACCACGAAAGGACTACAATCGCAGGCGGAGGAAACATTACGTGTAATCGATGCCACTATCAGCGTGCAGAAGGAAGCGCTTGACTCAGTCTTAGAGCTTGAGGTTCTCCTTAAGACACAGGCTGACGATCTCAAGGCAGCTCTGGATGCAGTTGGCGAGGACACAAACAATGAGCTCGGCAAAGCATGCCAGTTTCGCTCTAATATTGGTGGAGCTGAAATCTTCTTCAACATCACGAAATATTCTCCTCTGGGGATGCCTCCTCCTGCCCCAGCTCCTCCACCCTCACCGCCGATGCCGCCTCCGCCTCCACCATTACCGCCGGCGCCACCGCCACCGACACCCTCTGCCGGTCGTCGCCTCCTGGAGATGACTGAGGAGGAGGGGAGGCTGAACAATCTCGTGGGTCAACTCCTCAAAGAATCCGATGACACAGAAATGGACCAATTCGGAGACGAACATTCTGACAGTGGCAGAAGGCATTTGCTGGCCACACCGTCATCTGCTTCGTCTCCGTCAGCTGGTTGGACAGCTGCGAAATCTTCTGTAACGGACTGGAAAGGATACGACGTGTTGCAGGGCGGTCCGAGCGAACAGTACAAGGCTCCGAAATCCTACATTGGTCGCCGATTTGTGAGCAACACGAACCGCATGGTTGGTGGCTTGCTGATTCATCAGGTGCGAAGCGACTTCACCGATTGTGACACGACCAAATTCCAGCACATCGCTTCGTCGTGCCGATCCGATGAGCCGTCTATAAAATCTTTTGGCGTCGATCCCGTGTTCCGACGCCCTGAGGCTGGCCAGGGAACCTTGGAATCACTGTACAACGTGCAGCTCGAAGATTTCATTGGCGAATATTATAACAACTCCCAGGGAACAAGTGAACTCCGCGCATCTGCTTCAGAAGATGGAGGTGTGCCTTACGGCTTCTTCCACAGAGAAGTACCGGGATACCAATCTGGGTTCCCTGTGTACATCGACATAGCCGCCACGCGCGGGCACGTTGCCAATCTTGTTCAGTACCTCAAGGAAGGTCTATTCTTTGACGCATCGACACGATCCGTCACTGCACAGGCCGTCACATACAACGCAAATCTAAGGCAGCTTGCAAATGTGATGGTGATCTTCAATTTCACTGAGGCGGGAGACCTTTCTGTGTCACACAAAATTACCAACATGAACGTGAAGTGGTACACAGAATGGAACGACCAGAACAATGATGGCATGAATGATGGGCTGGTGCAGCTAACGCTTGAGATTATTCTCGTTGGGATGATAATGTACACTGCTTCAATCGAGCTGAGAGAGTTTGCAAACGTCTGCATGGATGAAAGCTCGGTAGTAGCAGGTATGAAGGTGCACTTTGCTAGTTTCTGGAACTGCTTGGATGCACTGAACATCACTCTGCAAGTAGTCTCCATCATAGTGTGGATCAACTACCAGTTTCAGCGGCGGCAAAATCTGGAACCATTACTACGCTACAATGTCTACGACAATCCATCGCAACCAATGGCAAACTATTTCATGCCGCAAAAATCAGGAGACCTCACAGCGGCAGCCGCTGATGACAGTACAAACAGGACTGGTATTGGCGACGCCGCGGGCACGACCATCGGTTCCAGGTGGCAGCTTCCTGACGATGATTCTGGCATCAAGTTACTCGGTGAGAGTATGTCAACAGTTCAGGAGCTCTCTGGCTTGCTGACGTTTTACTTCTGCGTCTCTGGCATGTCACTGCTCTTGATGATTGCGCGCTCACTCAAGCTGGTTGACTTCCAAAGACACCTGGACTTGACCGTGCGTACGTTGTCGCGTTCTAGTCTCGATCTCCTGCACTTCATCATCATATTCTTCATCACGCTGTTGCTTTCGATGATGATTGGGCACTTGATGGTGGGCCCAACCGAACAAGCACTGTCCAGGTTGGATCTTGCATTTAACCTGCACTTTGAGTTCATCCTCGGCTCTTCTCTGGACATCCTCGCCAAGCTCTTTACGGACAAGAGTATCGTGCGCTCGGGAACCGAATATTTTGCCTTGGTGATATACTCTTTCGGCGTGCCTATCTTCCTGCTTTTCATCCTTGTGAACTTAATCCTGGGTATCGTCGGTGATTCCTTCGGTGAGGAGAAGGAGAATCTCGCAGAGCTTGATGAACCAACGATGATTGATGATTTCGTCAGCGCGGTTTCATACAGGTACGGTCGGTTCCGGGGCAAGTACCCCAGCTACACCGAGTTGGTGAGCCTGCTCAAATCTGTTCGCAGTTCAAAAATGTCCCAGGCTCAGGAAGTGCTCGCGAAGGGTCTCGGAACTGTCGACTCGCTCGCGCCGACTGCAAAAGGCAAAGGATTCGGAGCGGTTGCAGCTAAGCAGGAATTTACGGGACCTGTAACAGAACAGAAGGTTCCAGGAAACGCTATCATATCTGGCAGCGGACATGGAAAAAGAATCAGCGCGAAGGTTGACAAGGACCAAGACTTTGATGAGATGGCACACATCGAGCGTGTCATAAATGGTGTCAACACGCCTGAACAATCGGCTCGAGCACGGAGACGGTGGGCTCTCTTCAAGGCAAAGGGACTGCGCGCAAACATACTTCTTCGCGCTCTCGGCGTCGATTTGAATGATTTACGCCGGAAGGATCCCATTGAACAGCTCGCTCTTGCCGGAAAGCAAGGAATTGGACTGCTCGTTGATGTCATGGCCAAAGCTGAGGATGTAGACTCTGATTCGGATTCATCCGTCGACGAAGATACAAAGGCTCGGCGGCATCATCAAAGGGCAGTTCGCGGTGAAGCGAGGGCCACCGCTTGGGACGCAGTGAAGGCGTATTCGAACCCTCCACAGGTGAACCCTAAAGATAACGACTGGCAGTCGCTCATGGACGACTCATGGAATGAGTTCATGGGCAGCGTCAAGGATAAACAAGCTCGGAAAACTTCCGCTCGCATGTTCCGCCTCAGGGGCTTGGGATTATTCACGGAAGCTGAGGTGACCCAATGGATGCTCGACGCCGACGATGTCGCGCAGTCAAAAGGTTATTTCGGATACAGCCCTCCGTCGCGCAAGATGGTCAAATCCATCATTCGCTCGATTGCTGACCATAAGGTGCAGCAGTTTGGCGCCGCCGACAGTGACGAAGAGGAGGAAGAGGCTGAGCTGAACCAGCTCATTGAGATGACTCGGGACATTAAGGACAACGCGATCGGAAAGATGCGAAGATACGTACAACGCGAAATCACCTGGCAGCAGCAGACACTTGCCTGGCAGCAGCGTGTGACTGCTGCAACAGAGAATATGGAAGAGGAACTGATGATGACACACCAGACCATGAGTGACCTCAGGAAAAAGTCAACCGCTTACGGCGTCGGCGAGGTTGCCGGAGAGGAGCCTGTCGATCAAGCGGTTGTGCGTGAACGCATGTGGGCGACATTGCAAGCTAAGCGCGCGCTGCGGGAAGCGCTTCTTCACGCACCAGGCGGTGGTCTCGGAAGTGCCGCACTGGAGATCCTTGTCGGCAAGGACAACACTCCAATGGGCCGCGGCAAAGAGGAGCCTGAGATTGTTGAAGACTCGATCGCTTCCGAAAGGGAATCGGATCTTGAATCTGAAACTGAACAAAGCATCGCACCCAGCACCACCAGCGGGCGCGGTGCGGACGGCAAAAATACGAAAGCTCAAGCCGCGAATGAAGGTGACCGCACGACAACCACCTCGTCAATGCGGCGCCACAGAGTGGCTAAGAAGCTCAAGGCTGCAAAGGCAAACAAATACAATTTGGATTAGTGCCTTTACAAGTATGAATCTCGAACCTTGGCAACCTGCTCCGCCCTGCACAGAACCAACTACTCGCATACGAAATGCTTGAGTTCGCAAGGTTCAGTGGAGGAGGGAGGCTGGGACTGCTGTAGGTGTTAGAATTAGTTCACATAGCAAAAGCATTTTTAAAACAAAGAAGGAAAAAAATCTTCAACCAGCAGTTGCAAGCATCTTTTCTCGCGACACCGCTTTCACCGATCGCCACACAGGCTTCCCGGCCACTGCCTTCTTCGACCGCCCGTCGTCGTCAGGGCGCTAAACCAGCCCCGGCGACGATGTTCAAAATGATCAAAGACATGTTCGCTACGTTTCGCAGGCAAAGTCAGGTGCGTCTACCCGGTTCTCCTGGACGATCTACTCGGGGCTCAATCGCCCGGAACCCCCTTACGTTCGCGTGCAGGAGCTTGATGTCATCAGAGCTCAGCGACTCAAGCTACAGCGGCAGATGGAAACTTTCAAGGCTGAAAGTGCGGAGCAACTAAGGCAGCAAGAGGAACAAACCTTAGCGATGCTGGAGAAGGTGGTGGAGAGGATGCAAACAGAAAGGGGGCGACTTTCGGTGGACAAGAAGTTGATGCAGGTGAGGTCAACTCGCTAACATGTCTGCCCGAAATCTTTTCTTGTCCAACCCAAACCTCTCATCCGGACCTTCAAAATGTGAGTGTTCCCTACAGACTCAGATTGATGCCATTGAGGAGTCTCTCTCTGGGCAACTTAGTCAGGCGATGAGGGAGAAAATGGAAAATAAGTTGAAGGAAATAGAACTGTTGGCTCAGTCGGGTGAACTGTTTGACTCCCAGACCGTGAGGAAACCACGCGACACGGGAAGATGACGCGGCGGCGCGTGTCGTGGGCCCCGGCTTGGCGTTCGGCGGACACTACACTGAGTAGACTATCTTCATTCAATTAACGGGTGGTTATCAACGCTTTCGTTTCTATTTTTCGATGGTGGCTCGCAGTGGTCAGTGTTACGTGTTT
>Ga0209631_10001027_pt1 | contig 37098 bp, 33 predicted proteins | sample COG_08_FD_184752 | JGI IMG/M metagenome (GOLD analysis project Ga0209631, IMG submission 184752) | Pelagic Microbial community sample from North Sea - COGITO 998_met_08 (SPAdes) (version 2) | ecosystem: Environmental > Aquatic > Marine > Neritic zone/Coastal water | place: Helgoland, sampling... | reverse complement strand
ACTCTGACTCTGACTCTGACTCTGACTCTGACTCTGACAACCCGAAGTCAGACTCTGACTCTGCCGACCACCACCACAACCACACCCAATCACCTAAACAAAAAATATCATCTATTAATCTGTTACGCGAGATGTTATCACAAAAATATCCAAATAAGTTTCCAGAAGATACACCTCTCATAATTTTTAGTCAATTAGTAAGAAATAAGACGTGGAATGATTGGAGAGAAACGGTTGACATACCAGCTGCTCAAATAACTGCAATTATGAATGATATTGATTTCCATCTTAACTCTGAACAAGATGCATATAAACTTTACGAAGAACAGATGAAAAAACTTTTAGAAAGTCTAAAAGAATCATATTTATATTTACATGAAGAGAATGTGGGGGCTACTGAGCTTTCTCAACGATTTTTAAAAGGTATAGATACTTCTGGGAACAAACATCGTTGTTTAAATCCAAAAGAATGGAATGAACTTGGATTTTCACAATTAAAATCGAAAAAATCAAAAGAAGTCGATTTTTCAGATTGGTCTGAACCAAATACACAATCTACCCAATTTGACAATGTATCTTTATTGCAATGTGCGAATAATGTATGTCAAAATAAGGACGATACGGTGTTGATGTTTCATGGTACACAAATGTCAGTTTTAGATAATTTTTTAAAAGGTATAAATAAAGATCAAGGTGGGGGTGTACTTGGGCCCGGATTTTATTTAACATTTAATCCAAATGAAGCTAAATATTATGCGTGTAGTACTTCAAGTAATTTTGCAATGATACTTGAATGTCAAGTGAGTAATGCATCAAAAATAAACGTTTGTTCACGTTCACCCCAGCATATTGCAATGTCTCCGACGAAATGTCCTGTAATACGAAATACGGCTAGTAACGCGGATGGTACCGGGGCGTATACTACAAATTCAAAATGGAGACATCAATTTGCATTTAGAGATTATATATCTAATATTAAAATAGTAGGTGTTCATTTTATGAATATAAAACAAATGTATAGCCCACCGCATTTTTATACTCCATATCCTCATTTGGATGATTTTATATATCAATGTCGCGATGCATCATATGGGCCTAAATTTGATACTTTGATAGATAATAAACTGAATGTAATCGTTTATAATGGATTAAACGGCTCAACACATTTCCGTTCAAACTCAAATACTAAAAAATATCGTAATTTTTTTATTTCATCATTTGATCAAAGTGATGGAATCAAAGCATTTAAAGATGAATGGGAAAATTTATATGGAACTCCGCCGTTCGCAATCTCTGTGCTCCGTACTGCATTTATCGAATGGCTGAAAGGTAGTCGTGAAGCTCTTAAGTATGCAAATAATCCAAAACTGAATCAAAAATCACATATACCAAAACGCCAATGGTCACGAAAAAATTTAAGAGAAAAATTAATTCCATTATTTCATGAACATCATCAACAAGAGAATAAGTCGGCGTCAACCTCTCCATCTGGCGTGTCTCCCCGATATACGCCACATTCGCAACAACAACAGGAGTCGCCGATGTCGAAAAAGAGGAAGCGACCATCCCTCTCTCTCATCACCCACCAGCAACCGACGTCGCTTGCTATAGGGGTGTCTCCCCGATATACGCCACATTCACAACAACAACCGGTGTCGCCGATGTCACCTCCCTACGTATCGCCAACACCCACTTATTACCCACCTGTGTCGCCTCCCTACGTGCCACCAACATCGCCCACTTACCCACCTTACCAACCGACGTCGCTTCCCTACGTGCCATCAACATCGCCCACTACGTCGCATCCAAAATATTCACCAACCTCTCCAAAGTATTCACCAACCTCTCCAACATATGCACCAACCTCTCCAAAGTATTCACCAACCTCTCCAACATATGCACCAACCTCTCCAAAGTATTCACCAACCTCTCCAAAGTATGCACCAACCTCTCCAACATATGCACCAACCTCTCCAAAGTATGCACCAACCTCTCCCGTTCCGACTCCGGCTCATTTACTCTCGTCAACATCTGCCGCGGTCATCTTTAATAAATTTGTATTTACATCTAAATATTTTAAACCAAATAGTCATGCATGGAATTTTTTGGAAAAAGAATGGCACCGTTTATATGGTGCAAATGAATCAATGACGTTTGATATTGGGAAAAGATTTGGTACATTTTTAGGATTATCTAAAAAAGCACGTCAACGAGCGATTGATCCATCTGTAAAATCGCCTACTAAATTAGCATGGATGTCTGATACGATTAAAGATCTATTGACAAAATGGAGCAAAAGATATCGTAAAAAATTTACACTTAAAAAAAAAGTATCGAATTCTAGCCCTTTAAAAAAATCTCAAACGAAACCTGTGAAAAACATGTTGGATACCGATAGTGATAGCGATAACGATGATCAAACGAAACCTGTGAAAAACATGTTGGATGATACCGATAGTGATAACGATAGCGAAGATGATAAACCATTACACGTACACAGATAAGATGGAAACGGGTTTTATTACACGTTGGTGAATTCCGGGAACGATTTGATTGATCCCCAAAAATGTTTTATTATTTTATCCATAAGTGATTCACAATTCATTTTTAAAAATAATTGACTCCGAATCAATGGTGGAAGATCCCAATTTATATAAAAAGAACATAAACATACCTAGAAATTCCGATGTTGAAGATATTTATAAGCGATTAGATTGTATTGTACCCGACGATATGTATGATACGCTGGCACTATTTGTAAAACATTTAGATCGTAAACAAGTCAATACAGATAAACAATTACAACAAGAGCTTGTCGTTCTTCAACGAAAATATAAACTTGTTGTGAAAAAATCGCAATTGTTACACGTATATAATACGCTTTTAACGACCAATGATATAAAACCAGACCATATTTTGCGTCGATTATTACAAAAAAAAGCCGCAAAATCAGAATCGGGCGTACTGGTAATTACAGTACTAACCTCTCCGTATCCATCCTTTACGGATGTCGAAACCGGAAAAAAACAAACACAACGGTTCAGTTGTAAATGGAATTGTTATTATTGTCCAAATGAACCCGGTCAACCACGATCTTATTTGCACGATGAACCAGCGGTGCTCCGTGCAAATCAAAACCATTTTGACGCTGAATTGCAATTTATTGAAAGAGCGGCCACATTAGCCGCGATTGGACATCCGGTTGATAAAATTGAATTATTAATCCTTGGGGGAACATGGGCTTCTTATCCACAGCAATATCAAGAGGAATTTATTAGAGATTTATTTTATGCTGCAAATACGTTTTATGAACGTACCAACAAACGTCCTCGAATGACTTTAAAGCAAGAACAAGAAGAAAATGAAAGTGCGTTATGTAAAGTAATTGGATTAACATTAGAAACGAGACCCGATTGTATAAATGAAAACGAAATTCGTTTATTCCGTAAATATGGTTGTACTCGAGTGCAACTTGGAATACAGCATACCGATGACAACGTATTAAAGCAAGTAAACCGTGAATCCACCCGGAACGATGCTGTAAAAGCAATCAAATTATTAAAAAATGCATGCTACAAGATTGATATTCATTTGATGCCGAATTTACCAGGAAGTAATTTAGAGATGGATGAAAAAATGTTTACAGATGTTCTTTATAGCGAAGACCTTCAGGTCGATCAATGGAAGATATATCCGTGCGAAGTTGTTCCGTGGACTGTTATCAAAAAATGGCATGAAAATGGTAAATATGTGCCTTATCATGAAACTGATTTATTTGAATTACTTATGAAGATAAAAGCTCAAGTACATCCGTGGATTCGTTTAAATCGGGTTGTTCGTGATATTCCATCACAATATATTTCTGGTGGCATAGATTCCCCAAATCTACGTCAAACATTACTCCTAACAATGAAACAAAGAGGTACTTCATGCCGGTGTATAAGATGTCGTGAAGTCGGTCGTAATATGCATCGACATGTAGACAAACATGGTAACTCAACATCTAAACTCATGCTTCGCGAATACAAAGCGAGTAATGCTCGTGAAATTTTTATATCAATCGAAAGCCCGGATGAACAAACGATTATGGGATTTCTTCGTTTACGATTATGTGATCCAAATATGGCGAATCAATTTCCGGAATTAAATGGAGCCGCTTTTATTCGTGAATTACATGTATATGGTCAACTTATAGCTACATCTGATCGTATTAATCGAAATTCTCAACACCAAGGATTTGGCACACAAATGATGAAACATGCGGAATATATTGCGGTAAGTGATCTCTTATTTATTATTTATTTACTGTTTTTTAACATTTTTTTGTTTAGTGGAAAAATGGGTATAAAAAAATCGCAGTTATTTCAGGCATTGGTGCTCGTAATTATTACCGAAAAATGGGCTATATTTTAGAGAAAGGCGATGGACAATTCATGATTAAAGAAAAAAAGGATTTTTTTTCAGCAAAAATGATGATGTTTCTTATCGGTATTAGTAGTAGTATAATCATACGTATAGGTATATTATCATATGGATGATGTATTATAAGACAATGAATTTAAATAAATAAATAAAACACGTAAAATCGGATTAAAGAAGATTCTGAGAATATTTTTAATAAGGAGATTTTTGGGGGAGGTAACAATAGTATGTATGTAACAGGCCCAAAGGCCCCTCGTACTAACTCTAATTTACAAAATGGGAAGGAGAAACAAACAAACTCGCCACAGAGAACTACTGAACCCACACGGTCTTCAGAACACAGTACCCCTCACCAAATTACATCCGAAAGTCATCATCGGCCTTCTAACTCCCAAAAAGGCGAATCCAAAATTGGTACTCGTTCCGGCCATTTAAGGCAGATAAGAACCGTCTTGAACGTGTGATGCACAATGTGGTTGACCAGCCAGATTATACTCCACTTGACAGCGTGGACACGCGGGCCTATACCACAGTCCTAAAAGAAGACATTGATCGTCTCATCCAATTCAGCGTACATGATGCTCGTCTGAGTTCTCTCAGCGCATATCTTCAATTGAACCGTGTTCAACCCGATTTTGTAAAGGATGCGCTGCATTATGCTTTCTTTTCCACGATTCACACGAAGGAGGATCTGGAGTTGGTGTCAAACACCAACGAGTTCAGGTGGTTATTTGAATTCGGAGCAGGAGAAGCCGTGCCATGCTACGAGCTCGTGTACCGACAAACAATTGACGGTTATTTCCACTACACATCCCATCCGACGGGAAGAATACTTTGTGGAAATTAACATTTAACATTTAACATTTAACATTCATTAAATAATTTAAAAAAACGAAATATTTTTTTTAAAGTCTCATTTCAGAAAGTAAATGGAAACGATATATGATTAATTCACCCCAACCTAATTTATGGCTTGTGAATGCAATTGGGTTTTGTATTTTTATGGATTGGAGTATAATTTTGCCATCAGTTGTTGAATACATAGGATTACTTGTCGGATCGAATCATAGCGTTAAAGCTCAATATTTTAGTTATACACAAGCCACTTATTCATTTTGTCAATTTTTGGTGACATTAATATCGAGTCATATCATGAGTCATATCACATCTTTCAGAATTCTATTTACGAGTTCTTGCATACTTATTGCTATTGGAAATATTCTGTATTCATTAGCCCATCCATCTGCTTTCAATAGTATTTGGATTCTTATTTTAGGACGAATAATAGCAGGTACTGGCGCAGGTGGAACTGCAATAAGTATAACATATTTAAGTCTAATGACTCCTCCGGACAAACGACTAAAAGCAATTGGAAATTATCGCGCATGTTCGGTTTTTGCAGCAACCGCTGGTTCTGGCATTGCTGGAATATTCACATTATTTAATTTTACTATAATGGGATATCCGTTTGATAGCAAGACATTACCCGGCTATTTTTCGGCATTATGTTTCAGTGTACTTTCTATTTTATGTGTTATTTATATTCGTGGTAATGCTTCATCATCATCATCATCATCATCATCATCATCATCATCATCATCCTCTCATATATATATGTGGAATAACCAGTCCATATTATTTATGATTCTTCTCGCTATAAGTTGTAGTTCTGCGGCAACAATACTATATCTAGGGCCAATTACCATGACTTCTGTCTTTTCATGGGATAGTAATACACAAAGTCTCGTCTTTCTTAGTGCAGCAGTATGCAATTTCATTGGTACATTGTGTGGTAAGAATGATCGATTAATTTCACTAAAAAAAACAGAAGAACGTTTCGATGCAGCGGTCTTTATAATCAGTTTGCAAGTCGCAATGGTCATCGGAATTATTTTGATTTATATAGGTACCAAATTTGAAATAAAATGGAGTTGTTATTTGTTAGGGATATTAATCGTATTTGTTACGTATAGTATTATAAGTACTATTATAACTTCATTATTTTCATTTATTCTCCCATCGGATGCAAAGCAAGGCATGATGCCACTTGTTTCATGCGTTATTGCAGTTGGAAAAGTTGCTGCACCGATTATTACTGCCGGAGAATATTTGCTTTTAGGTTGGGATCTTGTATTCACAGTATGGATAATTTTTGTAGTTTTAATTCTAATTATGAGTATCTATAAAAAGGAGCTACTTCGCACACAAGATACACCATTGCCAGAATATAATTCGATTGGTAACAAATTATTTAAATATGGTATGTCAAGCATAGTTATCACATCACTTATAGTCGCAACTCTTTATTAATAAAATATAAACATATATTTAGCAATAGTCAAGTGTACAAACTGTATCATTCAGTTCGGATGTAGCAGTGCGAAGTGTTCGCTGACGTTTTGTCGGAGGACGCTGCAACGTTTCTTGGTGTCGGTATTTGAACGGCTTGAGCGTCTCACGACAAAGTGGACAGCTTTCGTTCACCAGTTTGTCGACGCATCCAGCACACATCGATGTCGCATGCACACACGTAAACCGACGAGAGATGATGTTGGTTGGCTGTTCGAAACAGACACAGCACAGATCCGGAAGGGGATCGGTGTTCGGGATGCAGTTGTCGTTGTCACGGCAGATGGGGGAAGCGACGGAGGACATGCTTTGGAGAGGGTTGGTTGTTTTGATTTATGACACTTGGTTACAAGATCCAAATTTCGGTTACAAGATCCAAATTTTGGTTACAAGATCCAAATTTTGGTTTCTATGAATTTTCCAAGAACTTTCTTCTGAAACATTTTGGATATATATAGGATTCTAGAAGTGTATGGTATGGGTAAGAGGAAGATGGATGATGAAACCTCTTATAGGCTATATTTAGTTTGGAGTAGGGAGTTATTAATTTAAATTATGATTTATCATATAATAATAAATATAATGCCCCTTAATATTTTTTGTATCTCTAAAAGATGTTAGGATGCTATAGGTTAGAATTAGAGTTAGTTATAGCCCATATATGTTAAAAGATATTACAAATGACGGTTACATGGGTATAAAAATCAAATGTGTCGAGGTGTCCTTTGATTGTGGAAATACGTGGTGCATGGCCACTCTCACGTCGGGAGAGACGAGCACGCTGAGCAGCAATAACGACGATTTTGCGTGGGTTCGGTGGACACACTCCATGGAGAGCAGCTCGGCATACAGCGACGTCTGGTGCAAAGCAACCGATGTGAATGGTAACACACAGCCACAGATTGGAATTCCCAAACGCCAACACGCCACAGGCGGTTATTTATATAATGGATATCATCGAATTGAAATCGTAGCATCATCAGCATCAGAATAAGATTACATAAATACCCAATGCTTGTCGGTAGGTATTGCAACTCTTTTATTAATAAAATAGAAGCTATATATATATATATATATATATCGTATCGTTATATCAGTAGGAGCGTACACGCGATGTCCACCACGTCGGACGCGGAGGCCACGCGGCGGAGAGTGCGGCGACTCTTTGCCGGACGACGCTGCAACGTCTCTTGGTGCCGGTGGTGTTCGAACGGCTTGAGCGCCGCACGGCAGAGCGGGCAACTTTCGGTCACAAGTTTGTCGACGCACGATGCGCACGTAGAGCCAGCATGTCCGCACGTAAACCGGCGAGAGATGATGTTGGTTGACTGCTCGAAGCAGACACAGCACAGCTCCGGACGCGGGTCGGCGTTCTGGATGCAGTTGACTGCGAGGCAGACCGGGGAAGCGAAGGAGAGAGACATGCTTTGGAGAGTGTTGATTGTTTTGATTTATGACAATTGGTTACAAGATTACAAGTGTCGGTTACAAGATTACAAGTGTCGGTTACAAGTGTCGTCATTCATTTCTAAGAACTTTCGTCGAATGTATTGGTTTTTATGGCCATTAAGTCGAACTGTACTACCGTATATAAATACATAAAATTATATTATTTATATAAAAATGATAGAGTGTGGTGTAGATGAAGTTGCGCGTGGTTGTTTATTCGGAAGAGTATATGCTGGCGCGGTGTTATGGCCAGTTGACACCCCATTCCCCAAAGACTTACCAAAAGGTATTGTAATAAGGGATAGTAAAAAAATGAGTGCTGCTCAACGTGAGCGAGCGGCAACATGGATTAAAGAAAAGGCGGTTGGATGGGCAGTCGCATTTAAGACAGAAAACGAGATTGATAATAGTAATATTTTAATATCAGCAATTGATGCAATGCATCTTGCAATTCAAAACTTATCACAAAAACCAGACACCCTGGCAATTGACGGCACGCAGTTTAAACAATATGAAGCCATCCCTCACAAATGCATTCCCCAAGGAGACCAACATCATTTTGGTATTGCGTGTGGCGCTATACTTGCAAAAGTAGAGCACGATGCATATATACGACACGTGTGTGCTAAGATGCCGTTGTTAGACGAAACCTATGGATTATTAAAAAATATGGGGTATGGTACTGCGCAGCATTTGAAAGGAATTATGGAGAATGGGATTACGCCTGGTCATCGTAAAAGTTTTGGAAAATGTAAAACTGCAAATATAAATCCAAATATTGGTTGGACAGATTAAGATTTTAATATACCTCTTTAAAATTTGGTAAACGTATAGTCACTATTTGGAAACGTGTGAACTAAAACGTCCCAAATAGTATCGACAATGACGTATGTAACCTTTCCGTCTGCAAAAGGCGAATGATCTTCATTTAAACACATGGAATGAATATCATGTTCATTTGCACGGGGCACAAGTATTTTTTGTACACCTGCTTTTTTTGCTCCTCTAATTTTGGTTTCTAATCCTCCAATTTGACATATCTGTCCATTTAGATCAATTTCGCCGGTCATTGCGACAGTATTACATACGGGTAGTTTGAGCAAACAAGATACAATACTTGTTGTGATTGCAGCGCCGGCCGATGGCCCGTCTTTCGGTGTACCTCCTTCTGGGCAGTGTATATGCAAACCCATACCTGTTCCTTTTTTTGATGCTTTATAGATAGAAGATTTATCAGTTTGCTGTAGTAAATTCCAAGCAACGGTTCTTGCAACTGCCATACTTTCTTTCATAACATCTCCTTGTTGACCTGTTAATTCTAAAGTCATAAAAGTTGATTTTGGAACTATAAAACATTCGATAATTGTTATACCACCGACACCCATTGCGCTGGCATACATCCCGTTGGTAAGTCCAATGCGGGAGGTATCTAATATGCACTTTGTTAGAATAAAAGGTTGTTCTACAAAAATATCATTTTTTAAAAAGTCAGTCGTGACGACATATGGAAATGCATATGTTTCTCTATCTAACAGATGCCGTATATTAAGTTCTCTACATATATCGAATATTTTTTCTTTTAAACGTCTTACCCCCCCTTCATATGTATATTTATCAATAATAAAATCGATAACTTCTGTACTAAAAATAATATCTTTTAAATCTACTCCTATTGTACGTAAAATACCAGGTATTAAATGAAGATGACAGACAGACTGTTTTTCTTTTTGTTTAAGTGGATCGAATTTAATAATATGAATACGATCTCTTAAAATACTATCTATTAATTCTCTATCATTATAAGAAAATACAAATAATATTCGGGATAAATCGATTTTGATACCTGCAAAATATTTATCCATGAATTCCTCATTTTGTGTACTGTCTGTCATATGTGTTAAAATGCCAATTAATTCACGACCATTTTCGGTACGTGATATTTTATCAAGTTCATCTATATAAATAATGGGATTCATACATTGTGTTTCGATTAAAACATCTACAATTCGTCCCCAAGTTGATCCGACATAAGTATATGAATGGCCTTCTAATGTGCTACCATTCGTTGAGCCACCTAATGCAATGAATACAAACGGACGTTTTTCACCATTAATATCTAATAAGCATTTTGATAATCCATTCTTTGCTAAACTTGTTTTACCTGTACCCGGTGGCCCTTCAAATCCGAAGCAATATCCTTTTAATTCGCCGGTGATCCATTGGGCAACGACTTGTTTTATAGAACGTTTAGCTTTAGTATGACCATAAACACTTTGTTCTAAAATATCATCAACTTGTTGTAAATATTGGGTAACTGAATTTTGGAATTTATTCCATTCAGTATAGAGTCCCATGTACATGTCTGATGGTTGATATATATTCGGAGGTGTATCTGATGTTTTTAAAATTTCAAATACATTATCCTGTATTTTATTTTTATTTTCAATTGATAATGATTTTATAAATTGAGAAACGTGTGTATGTAATATAGAGGGTGACAATGGTGTCATTTTACCATTTATTTTTTTACGTATATTTATAATATGTTTATTTTTATGTTCATCAAAATAGTAAATTATTTTTTGATGTAAATCTTTTTTTAATTGTTTTATAACATCTACTAATAAATTATATGAAATATCTTTTGGAAGAATACTACTTGCATTTGAGTTATCTTCTGTAAAGAAAGTACACACGTGTTCTGTTGTAATAAATTCAGATTTAATTAATAAATTACATTTTGTTTTTAAAATATTGTATTTTGAATTATCATATCCATATATAACTTGTTCACAATATGATACTAATTTTTTTGTAAAATCTGAAAAATAAGAAAAGATATACTCTTTTTTATATATACCAAATGGTATACGTAACAATGCATCTAAATATTGTTGAGCCTTACTTGCATTTTCACCATTTTTAGATTGTATTTCTTTGTGTTTTGCAAGAGCTTTCGTTTTAACAGATTGTGTACATTTCATAAGCAATATACGAGATTCATAATTAATATCTGTTTCTTGGAATTCAGATTCCATTTTACCAGTTATTTGACTGATGTTTTCAATAACAATTCGAAACCGTTTTTTTATAATCCAATGCAAATTATTATAAATATCTTCTGCGAGAGGTTGTGGTCTTATAAGATAACTTTCTTGTGATATCATATCATACATTAAATATGCTAAATATTGTGTGTCACTATCTCTTTCAGTCATCAAAAATAGTGTTAAAATATGTAATCGATCATCAATTGATGAAGATAAAAATAATGTAACCATGCTTGCAATTGTTTTTGATTTTAAAGTTTGCAACTCAGTATAATCATCTACACATTTCATGCCTAATTGTTCAATATTTGTTGAAACAATATCTCGCAAAGAAAGTTGCTGTAACCATCTTTCTGAAAAATGAGAAGTTATATTTGTATTTCTCATTATAATTTGTTTAACAGCTTTAAATTTTTTTTTTAGGGGTAAATGACAAAGCATTAATTGGAAAAAATCATCTTTAAACATACCATTGCACACGTATACTCGTTTATTTGGCCCAACAACATATACTTGTGCCCCATTCGTATATTCTAATAAAGAACCATTATTATTTTGAATCGGTTTTGTTAATTTATTTGTTTTAGAAGGTATTATTATAGTTTTATTTTTATTTTTATTATTATTATTTAATGAATAACAGTAGGATTCTGTACAGAATGTATCCCAATTATTTTCATGAAGTAATTTTTCAATACAATTAATATGGTCTTCTGCTTTATTATTATTAAATAAAGAACCAAATGTATTATTTTTTATTTTATTACCTTTTGGTGGTTCATTTATTTTTATAATTTTACCACCTATACACGTATAAATATCAATATTAATTGGATAAAATGTTTTAGAAATAAAATTTAACCACCATTGATGAGGTGTTTGTTTTTTATTTGAAATTTTAAATTGTGAAATCGAATCAAGTGACATTACATCTGACAATCGTATTGCACCTTGACATTTATATATTTCAAAAAGTTGTTTTTTGTATTGTTTGATTTGTTTGCATCCCTGTATAAATGTCGAAAATGTCAGATTTAATATTGTATTGATATCTACATATTTTTTCCGAAATTCAGAACATGCAATACTTACCGTTTCAATTTGACTCATAATTTCATTATAAAAAAGTTGTCCTCTGATTTTATTTAAATAAGTACGTTGTAATTGACAGGTCATGTCTAAAACATGATCTGCTAAAATTTTACATTCGTGTGATAATTTAGAATACATACGATATTTTAAACGATAAATACTCTGTATTTTTACGAACGAATTTATGACTAATGCTTTTTTATCAACATTCATTATTATATATATATATAAAATATAATATATATAAAATATAATAAAATAAAAAATATTATATATATATATTCATTTTTATATTTATGCCTAAAAACAAAAAGGGAGGTTCTCGCTTCAAAAAAGGTGTTAATAATTCGGGTGTCTCTCAAATCGAAGAAAAAGTAGTTATGCGAAACGCAGATGAAAATGAGCACTATGCAAAAATAAACAAGGCTCTTGGAAGTGGTCGTTTTTCATTGAATATCATTGTAAAGAAGACAGCAGACGATATACCAAAATTAAATCCGACGATATATATGGGAATCTTACCAGGTAAAATGAAAAGACAAAAATGGAAACATTTTGTTACAGAAAATGATTTTGTACTTGTTTCAAAAAGAGATTTTCAAGCAGATGATAATTTAAAAGTTGACATTATAATGAAATATACTCCAGAAGCTACACGAAAATTAGGTAAATTGAATGAAATTCCATTAGCAGATGAAGATACTGAAATCTCATCTGTTTTTATTGAAGATGTTATTGAAGAAGAACAACAACAACAACAACAACAACAAACAGAATCAGAAGAATGGAATGTTAATTTTAATGATATTTAAAATCTTTATTATAAAATATAATAATGTTTAGTATTGATAGTCATTTATTACAGACAAAACTAGAAAAATTACCTAAAATTAATATTCCAAAATGTTCCTTACATTTCCACTACGAATTAATAAATCAAATATATAATATACATAAAAAATGGGATACACAATATAAATTTCAAAAAATAAAACAACAGATAAATTGTACCGAAAATGAAATATGTTCCAATTTTGATTTTAGTATACCATCTATGCTTTCTGCGATTTTATTTCTATATAAAAAAGGACAAGAATCGTGGGATCGCTTAATGCAAACGGCTGGAATATCAGAAAACACCCATAATTTATTATATCAATTTCTTAAAACAAAAGAAGAGTATGAAAATACATATAATATGAATGATTTAAATTATATTCAATCTTTATCAAGTTCTTTAATTCAATTCTTATTGGTAAATTCACAAGTTGTTCCGAGTATATATGGTCAATTATGGAATATACAACCTCATTTATACGGATATTTTGTACCCTTAAATGTACAACATAGTTATGAAAAACAATTAAATTGTATACAAACACATCAATGGGAAACAGACCAAGGACACTTTACACTTAAAATATTATCACCGGAATATAGTATTGATAAAAGCATAATGAATTCAATTCAATTTAGATTATATATGATGATTGCATTACAAGATAAAACAGAGTGGCATTGCAAAAATTTACTTGTAAATTGGATACCTAGTTCTCGACGAAAATTACTATATGTCGATGATTGTATAATAAATAGAAACTGCAAAACATGTAATGTGAAATGGAATTCTTATCAAATAAATACGGGAGCGACATATAGAAAGACATGCGATACCCTTGCCGTCTGGCGAAAAGAAGAAGCCGGAAAAACGTTTGTTCATGAAATGATGCATTCACTTTCATTTGATTTTGAAGATGAACTAGACACCGGGAAATGGATCCAACAACATTTTGCACTTGAAAAAGAAACACCTGTTTTGTTTTTTGAATCGTATGTGGAAACATGGGCAACAATATTAAATATATACATAATTGGGGCTCAACGCGCGCACGGGGTAGTACGAGGGTCTGAAGGCCCTAGTCAAAATAATATGAATTATTCTCAGCTTGAAGTTTTTTTAGAAAAAGAAACACAATTTATATTATGGCAAGTTTCAAAAATATTATATCATTCTGGTTTTGATAAATTTTCTTCTTTTTTTAAAAGAGATCATGGTCACACTTTATATTCTAAATGGAATACCAAATTTTCACAATCAACAAGTGTACTAAGTTATTTTATAATAAAATCTGCACATTTATGGAATATTAATTGGTTTATTTCAACGTTTATACATCCTCGATTAATGTCAAATCCAAATCGACCGACACAATTAAACTGGTTACGTAAATTACTTGATATTTTTGAAGATCAGGTTTATCAAGATACGATTAATTTATACATTAAAACATATGATCGATTGTATAGAAAATCTCCGGACTCTTTCTTATGCACAACTATGCGAATGACTTTATTTGAAGATTAAATAGTTTTAAAATATTATTCAAAAAAAGTTAATTCGGACAGGACATCGTCTGTATTATCTCATATCCTATCATTTCCCTGACCTGTGCCGACGACTACTACTATTCTGCTGAATGTTTATGTATTTGTTGAAATATATTGTATTGGTTTTTGTGTTATTGAACGATGACACGGGGGCGTTGGTAATCGAAAAGGTAGACATACATTCGTTTGATCAAAAAAAGACGTACATGGTGGATATTTTATTTGGATATCTTGTAAAGCGACCCCAAGTAATGATTTTAATTTTATATCAAATGAAGTTGTGGGGGTAGTTGAAAGAAATGTAGTATCTTGTTCAAATAAAAGGTGACCCGCTTCTTTTGCCGATGCCACTTGTAGTGCCAAATTCAAAAAATGTTTATATTTTTCAGTTAATTCTGAACTTAACAATTCTTCAGATACATTTGATTCAACTAGTTCGTCTTTGACCAAAATGTCACCGTTGACCAAAACCATACAACTCTCACTTGGACGCAATTGGACGGTGCTATCACCACTGCACGTGCTAATATTCCATTTTCCACCGACACATAGAGGATTTTTCAGAGTAGACATCATCACTCGATTTGGTATTTGAAGTGTTATTGTTTCTGTTTTTGAAAAAAATGCACGTGAACCATAATACTTTTGAAAATTTAAACTAATATCAGATGTTTTTTTAAAAACATTGAAATATTTGGTAATGATTTGCCGATATGTTTCTAATAAAGAAACATCTTTTCCAAAATAATCGCTTTTACAAAATGCAGACATTAGATTCTGAGGATCATACAAGATTGTTCGTAAAAAGTTATGCGAATTTGCTAATTCATCATATTTGTACAATGTATCTAATAATAATATAATTTCATCATTTGATTTTAAATGCAATATTAAATATGTATGATCTTCTGGTAAGGTGGATGCAATGAATGTTTTATTTGCAGTAACCCATGCACATGCGGGATGCATATATTCCATCACATTATCCCAACATTGATTTCTAACAGATAAACCTTTACTATATTTGTTGATACAATTTCCTTGTAAATCATATAACTGAATATTACAATTTAGATATCGTGACATATCCTCTGTAATCGTTCCAAATACATGAATAGTAGATGATGACTTATGATCCATTTGTATTTCTAAATAATCATCATCTGTAATTAAACTTGACGTATTTTCAGAATACGTATAATGTAATATCGATGCATCTGGATTAACAGAATATATTTTTGGTTGAATAGACATTGTACCAACGAGTATATTTAAAATAACTTATTTGTTTATTATATTTTTTTTTATTTTTTCATTACATACAAAATGTACAATATCATATAATACAAATGTATCAATCTCATTGTAAAGTTGTATATTTTTCATAATACTTTTACTTTTATTATTTTGATAATAGTGAACGGCATACATCATGGCTTCCATTCCGTTTACAATTGAGTCGGAAGAAGACGGCCATGTGTGCGATATTTTATTGTACTTGTAAAGAGTTTTTGCAATATGTTTTAATTTATAATCAAAACAGTCTGTTATTGCAAATTTTTCTTCAATAAAAATAGCACACATATCCACCCAAAATATTTGATGTAACTCTTTTATTTCAGAATGAAGATTATATTTTTTTAAAACTTTACGTAAAAATATCTGTTCAGCTGGGGCCCAATGAAATACTGGAAGACTATCAATATTATTTTGAATTGTTCTCATCCAGTCTAACCATTCTTTTAATACTCGTAATTGTTCATTTAATGTTAATTCTTCCATCTTAAATACAATTGATTTAGAATCGGATTCGTATGGTATATGTGCAACACACGATATCATAAAAATCCAACAAGACTGATCTACATTTACTGTTTCAAAATCAGTTGCTATCCATTTTTTATTGCAAATAACGTTATTAAAAAAAGTTATATTTTTATTACTAAAGATATGTGGTAATATAATGGGTTTGTCTGGTTTTTGAGACGGATTTGCACAAATAATTTCGTTCGAACATGCTGGCAGATTTAAACGACCCATTTCATGCAATCGTAGTGCATCATGATATGTACGTGCTCCAAGATTCCATGCAATTTTACGAAGAGTGAAACCACATTTATAAACAAGAGTTATATCTTTTAATCGCACTAATTCTTTATAAATATGTCGTTCTCTTTCAAACGAACGATCATATGAACTTCTGATTACAGGACACATATCAATACACGAACCACAAAATAATTTGTTTTTCCATATAAAAGAATGAATTTTGTAAAACCAATCACATCCATATTGTAACTTTTCTTTCTCACCCTTCCACCGCATCCAATGTAATAGAAAAGGATGAGTGGACATTTGTTTGTTATAACGAATACCACTTATAAGCGGTATTGTTGAATTTAGTTCTAATATTTTATGTATGGCGAGAGTTATATGAGCAGATATATAATTCCAGTATCTATCTTGGATGGATACGGTAGATACACATTTAAAAGCAATATATGGTGAGAATACCATTTCGGATAAAGGTATTAAAAACGTATTTAAATGTAATACACTCAATAGAGTTTCTTTTGATATAAGGTATGGAACGGTTGATAAAATACCCTCCCATAAAAAACAAGGCGATTTAATGATTTGTACTCCTTCTGTTATATATTTTATTGTTAATTCAATTGAATATTCGGCATCTACAATATTAGACGAATGAAATACATCACATGATTGTACAGTGTCTGGTAATAAAGATGGTAATTGTTTTTCTGATGACATACATAAATTATTTGCATCTAACCACATATCATACGTATCATTATATTGTAAATATGAATATAATTTTGAAATCAAAATATTTGACATTTGTAATTAAATACATAATACAAAATATGCTTTATATACACTTTTTTCTATTTTATAAATTAGATGGATAACGATAATATTTTTGGAATAACAGATAGTCTAAAAGATTTAAGACATAAATATCTTGAAATGGCGTTATTATGCCATCCAGATAGAGGAGGTAAAACAGACGAGATGGTTATTATTCAACAAAATTATGAAAACGCAAAATATGCTTTGCAATTAAGAGATACGAGTTGTGAACGATTAAAAAAAGTAGAGCATACTCTTTCAAACGAAATACCAGATATGCAATCTATTTTTAATGAAATTCATGACATTGAAAAAGAATCTGAAATATTACCAGAAATATCAAATCCAGATTCATTTATGGATGAAAAATATGGTTATGGTATATCTATGATGCCATCCATGTATACAGGAGAGACAATAACATATGATAATAATATAGATAATATATTACATAAAAAGTATCACGAGTATGAAACGAGTATTAATCAAAATAAGGATTCGAATGAATTAATAGAACCGTGGGCCCAAACAAGTATCGGACATGCTTTAAATGAATTGAGTATTACGAAAGAGACTGGATTTAGTGTTCCAACGGAAACTCCTCGACAACTACCCTTAACCGACTATCATTCTGCATTTTATCAAACGCCTCTTGTAAATACAGATGATCATATTAAAGCTGAACAATATGAAACAATTCAAAAAGAAAGAATTGCGAAACAATTACAAAATAACGAAGAACTCACCACTGTACTTAAACAAAAAACGGATGAACACACTACCCAAAACTAACACGGCCATATTTTCATTTTTGAATATGAATGCATTTTTGTATCTAATGCCGTATTTTATACTGGAGGTATGGGCGGCGGTATTCTTCTCGAATATGTGACCGTCTGTCTAGAAACGTACTCCTCTTGTTTTTTGGGGGATATCGAAAGTTTGACTTGAACATCCTTCTTCGATCACAAACCAAACAGATGGAAGAAGAACCGACCACCGCCCCATGCGTGTTCGACGCCAACTCTTTTCCGAATAGCACCGATCGCCGCTTGCTGCTGGACGTCACTATGATGACCAACGTCGCTGAAAACCTATTAGAAGCGTGTCAGCCTTATGGCAATTGTCCGGTAACGGTCGAGGAGGCAGCCCGTCTGTTGCGTATTGAGTGAGCGTGAGAGTGAGAGTGAGAACTGTTTAAAAAAACGTTACAGACCCTCACACATCCGGATCCTATTTTACCGACGCAGTCTGGTCATTCAAAACAATATGATGGTCACACTCTTAAACATAAATCAATATATTACAATGTAAAACATAAGTTGGTTTGGTGCACAACCCCTATCGATGTAAAATAGAACATTTTTTTACGATTCACAGAACACCACGGGATACGGTCGACGACGCAATTGCGATGTCATACGGTCAGATGGGTCTAACAAGAAAAAATAGGGACAACATAATATAATACGGATTCTAATACAGTAGTCGTCGTAGATACCGACTCCACTCCAGTCATACTTAAACACACTCGTCAGTAAGTGTCTTGGTAGTCATATTAATTAAGCTTATCTACCCCATGTATTTTCAGTATTATTAGTTTGGTTGCAATGATGACCAATCATTTTGTAATGTACGTTTTCTATCACTAGATACTAGATAATATAGAAACTCTTCGAATTAAATCCCCGTTTTCTAATCTAATATTCCACTACCGTCCTTCAATTAGACTATTATTTGTTTGTTAATATTATAGTCATATGATGTATACCATTTTCACGGTTTGGTTCACATTTTAATGGATATGAACAGTTTAATGAGTTGTTAAATACTAGTATTATTAACGTCGTTTCTATCAAGTGTCACGGAAAATTCATTTACTGGAACTTTAGTAATGGATATAGTCTATGGAATACATTCGGAATGAGTGGTCGGTCAATGGACTACTACACAAGATAAACATTGCCATAATATTATATATATATATATATATGCATCTATCACCTAAATTTGTTTATATATTTATATTAATATTGTTGGTGGTGATAATTATACCTTGTAAAAATCTTCACGACAAGTTTACAAATAATAGAAAAAAATTAATCCAAGTATTTCCAGCATATACATTATTTTCAAAAAAAATATTACCTAGTGAATATGTTGATTTAACGTATCGTTTTAATACAACTGGATATGAAATCATATTTAATTCTAATTCTAATATAAAAAGAAATATTGGTATAACTCCCTTATTAAATCCAGATTGTTACTATCATTGGTTGATAAATGATTTGCCTAGAATACTCATTTTAACAGATGCAGGAATTAATATTATTTATACTTCTAAACCTTTACCAAAAAAAAATTTTGTAGAGTATTCACTAAAATTATTAAATACAAATCACTCAAAATTAAACCTTATTTACAATTCTAATATGTGTAGTAAGGATAAAGGTAAGTCTAATATATATAAACCTTTTATGCCAGATGAAATAGACCACTCACTATATCAAAATAAAGATAAATCAATTAAAAATATGGAAGAATATCATATTCATCGTGTGACCAAATATACTATCAACAGAATTTTAACTTTTTTTAATATAAAACTAAATAAATCACCATATCGGAAAATTAGAATTATGAGAACAGATTCTAGAGAAATAAAAAATTCAAATGAAATTAATAACTATTTAGTAAAAAATGGATTTGAAATTATCTATTTAGAGAATTATAATATAACTCAACAATTACAAATGATTGCTGATTCAAAAATAGTATTTGGTAGTCATGGTAGTGGATTGGTTAATTGTATTGCGTTATCTCCTAAATCTAAACTTATTGAAGTTTGTCCAAAACAATATTATCTAAAAAAAAAAATAACAAATGGTAGACAAGAACACATTACCAAATGTCATTTTCATTTATTATGTCTAGCAACTGGATGTCAATATCAATATATTCAAAGTGAACCGGACTATATACTTCCATTAACTAAACTAAATGAATTAATAGATGTTTCTAACAACCGTTGAGTATATTATTATATGATAAATTAGATATTTTAGAGTGGTTAGTTTCTTTAAAACAATGGTATATTAAAATAACTAGTTATCATGAAAGTTATAAATATGAAAGTTTATTTTTTATTGTTGTAGAAATGGATATTTGTCTGCAGCAAAACATCTTTATCAAAATATTGGTGTAGATATTCATGAAAAAGATGAAGAGGGATTTAGTCTAACCTGTTATGGTAATCATTTACAATTAGCAAAATGGTTGTATAGTTTAGGTGGTATATATATATATATCAATAATAACTCAAATTACCCCTTAAAGTCCGATGTTAATAATGGACATTATGAATTGGTTAAATGGTTAAATTTGTCGAATTAAATTCTGAAAACGTTTCATATGAATACATATTTTTATTATTAGGAGGATTTTGTTTTCATTCGAGCCGATCTATCCGAACATTTTGTAGTCAAATAGTCTAGTTCACGTGGGGGTGTTCCATATAAAATATACATATATGCGTTTTTTCGGGAAGTATCTTAAAAAGAACTGGGGTATATGTATCAATATTAATATTGAGTATAGTTATATCTTTTCGGGCTATTAACGACGTAGTCTGTTTTATTAAGTTTCGATGACCGTTTAATCGACTATTTACATTTAATACTTTTATAGGAGGTTGGGTCGCGGAAACCGCGGGTTTTTTTCGTTGTGAATACCAAATTATTGTATTTGTTTTATTTATGTTGTGATCTTGTAATAATGGTAAAAATGTATCAAGCTGTACATTATAAATATCAAACCCGTTTGTTTGTAATATAGTACATTGTTGAATTACATCATCGAGTAATTTAGTATATGATGTCACACTATATTCTGCCCACGTCGTCAAAAGACGTGCCACCGGAGGATATTGTATCTGAGGTAGTGCTTGAGTTTCACAATAAAAAATGGTAGCCGAGGTGGTTTCAATACCGCCAGAACTATTTACTGTTTGTGCAACCATATTTTGAACCCCACCCATATATGTATCATAATTAATACTTAAAATCTCACTCTTGCGAGAACGTAACGTATCTAAAAACGAAGTAACCTCAGTTGTTTGGTTTACGACATGGATCAGCGTTTTTTTAATTGTGTGAACGTGAATTTGGTTTTGGGGAGGGTCATTTTCCGTTTTTTTACGGTACCATATAACGGCGACCGTCGTTTCATAATCATTTAAGGTCATTCCTCCTTTTTTCTTTGATTCTGCTTTTAAATAATTGTAAATGTTTAAACTATTCGGGTGTGTTTTGTGTAATCGTCCACCCTCATTTTTACTATTTAAATACGCACTCGTTAGAGCACTTAATATTTGCAAAAGTTTAAGTTGATTCGTTATATATGTATCGAGTTGTACATATAAAATCCGATTCTTGGACTTTTGTAAAGAAGTACATTTACTAATAGTGTTTTTTATAATCGTTTCATACGAATTATATGAATTGTATACAACATCGTAACGTATATTCGATTTGGGGTTCTGTTCAGTTTGGGGGAAGAGTTCGTTCTTAATATGCTGGGCGATGGCCAGCCGTTTATCAGGATGTTGTTTGAGGTAATAGCCAACAGTTGCTCCAATTACGGCGGTACTTATTATTTTTTTCTTATGTTTGCGTGCTTTCTCTGACATTTTTTTTGCAAACGATTGTTTTTTTGTACTCGAGAGAGAGGCGGGGAGGCGTGGTTCAACATGGTTATGTTTATGTGTATGTGTATGTTTAGCCATCATTCCGTGTTTCTTAGAGTTTGGATGAGACATTTTTTTGTTTTGTTGTATTTATATTTTATATTTTTTTTAAATTTATGAAGTTTATTTAGAAACGACTAATATTTTTTATCATAAAATATCGTTTTGATTGTTTTTTCTTATTTCTACCCATATATTTGATATAACGCTTTCGTTATCAAGTGGTAATGTGTGATATTCTTCAATCTGATGAAAATCGCAGACGGGTTCGTATGTATGTTTCTAAAATTCGCTTCGTTGGAAATTGAAGAGTTCCATCGATAACTTAACTGTTCACTCGTCTGACAGGTCACATTTTTGCTCTTTAGAATATCGCCTATCAAAACGTCGTCGGGTCGTGTGTTATTGTTGAAATGTTGTGGTTTGAAACTGTCTTGGAGGAGCAATTTACAAGCATTTGCGTTCATCAGAATACCCCACCCGCCTACCCACCAGGGCTGGTTCCGATCGCAATAACAGCCAGTGTAGATGTTCTCCGTGAGATAATTCTTTTTCAGCCTGATGTACGACTGCAGTCTTGACTGAACCACAAACGTACTGAGATTCGTCCTAATAAAAAAATCGAACCTGTCGATATTTGCTTTCATACACAGCACCGACTTTTGAAATATACCCGGTTTGAAACTCTCGGTGCAATCATATTGAACAACCTGCATAACAGGTGTGAACGATTCCGTAGACGAGTTGCATTCTAATAGTTCAACTTCGATGTTCGATTTCGGTTTGAAGTGGCTGATCCAGTTTTGTTGTTCTGCATTCCAACGAGGATTTGCAGTTTTGCCGGGGGCAATGACTGCAATCAATATTCGGGGAGAAGGATGTGGTGTCACATACTCCTCCTTTCGCCACGACGTACTGTTAACAATTGCGATTAAACATATAAATATAATTATCAAAATATATACAGGATTCAATTCCATTTTATTTCCGATTAATAATGTATATTAGAATGTCATTATTATTTTTAGAGAATAAAGCGGGAGGCTCGTTTTTTTTAGGGGTGGTTAGGTTATTAATGGTAAAATACACTTTTGAATCGCTTACATTGATCCGATTTAGTACTACGTTACGCTATCTCTTCATCGGTACAATATTCCCTTTGCACTCATCTGAATAAAATGTCTTTTTTTGGGGGGAGTATATAATATGAACCAACAAACATCACTTTCCTCAGAAATCAAACCACCACACTTTGAAAACACCACAAAATTAAACTGATGCCTCATTTTAAGGATACCCCTCTCGTTATTGTCACCTGTTTGCTTTTATGTGGGTCAGCCGTTGCCGTCGATGTAGCTCACATAAATGACATTACCGCTCTCACGTTGAAGGCCGACACATGGACAACTGCGAATCGAATTGCCCCGATTCAACAATTGCAATGTGTTGGAGGGAATGCAATGGACATGGCACATCATGTTCGGCTCGTCCAGTGTGTAAAAGTTGGTTCAAATGGGAATTCAAATCAATGGAAATGTAATGCCAATTTTCCAGACAACTTACCCATTGATCTTGAACGTACCGATGTGACGTGTGAAGGCTATACCGATCGCAAAGATCCATATAAAGTCGTGGGAAGCTGTGGACTTTTGTACACTCTAGTCCGTCGTTCACATTACAATACCAATTACCAATCACCAACCTACGACTATGACTACGCCGACACCGGTGGAGAAGGAGGAGTATTCGCCACGATTTTTATTATTGGACTCCTACTATGGTTTGGATCAGTGATCTGTGGCGGCGGAGGAGGAAATCGTGGTGGTGGTTTTGATGGAAGAAACAACAGAGGAGAAGGTCTGTCAAACACCGCATCGTACTGGAGTGGAGCGGCAACCGGTGCCGCCGCATCGTCTTTATGGAACAGTCGACGTAATAATAACCGCTATAACACCGACGGGTCAGGTAACCGCAGCAGTACCCGTAATAATTTGTGGTCGAGTGGTGGGGGTACAGGTACAACTCGGCCATCATCTGGTACTCGACAAAGCACTGGATTTGGTACTACAATCGATCGATAAATATTTCGAAAAAATGTATACAACACCCGAAATTTAATTTATAAAAAATGAACTAAATTGGTTAGGTGTATATAATTTTAAATGACTTCTAAAAATAATAATAATGTTGATTGGGAATTAATTGATGACATGTCAAAATTAATGTTTTTAATTTATGATTATACAGATAAATGGAAATTACAAAACAAATCTGTAAATTTTTTAGATACGTTTATTACACAAAATCGTAATTTAGTATCTGACAAAGATATTACATTATTGTCAGGTTTAAAAGAAAAATATCCAAAAGGAGAATTTCTAAATTTTTATTCAAATTCTTCTGATGCACAATGTTTTATTGGAACAAATCCTCGAAAAAAACGATTATGTATTGTATTTAGAGGTACAGACAGTTTTACAGATTGTTTATATGATTTATTTATAATAAAAAAGAATTTAGGAAATGGAATCAAAGTACATCGAGGATTTTATAACCAATTACATTATGATAATTTATATCAAAAAGTATTAACAGTTGTACGGGAACAAACTCAGAAACATCCGGATTGGAGCGTATGTATTACGGGTCATAGTCTTGGAGGGGCACTTGCAACATTAAGCGGCTATTTACTCGCAAAAGAGTTACCTCAATTACAGTATACCGTATACGCCTTTGCATCTCCAAAGGTAGGTAATAAAAAGTTTAAAACAGAATATAATGCATTAGAAAATGTGTATACGTGTCGCATTTGTTACAATAAAGATTGTGTTATTGCTTTTCCAACATTTTGGTATGAACATGTCGGATATAACTTATGGTATGAAAAACGAACAGATACCTGGCATTTTTATGATAAAGCAATTGATCAACGTTTTTATATATATTATTATTATAATGGGTTTGACCATTCAAGCACGAATTATATGAATATTGTTAATAAAACATATCAAACAATATGTCAAAATGGTGTATGTAACAATATGATTACATACACTTAATGCTCGAGTTTGAATATAACTTATTTTAATTCTAATTAACTGTTAACCGTTTTAATATCCCACACATTTATGTTATCCGTTGTTTTACCTAACCAATCAGATAAATCAACACAATTTTCATCAGTAGGAATAAAATTATATGCAAATTTAAAATTTATCTCTCTATCCCACCCACTTGATCCGCCATCTGATCGATAAAAAATTTTATTTAATTTAGGATCGTATGATGCAATAATACAATGACCCAATCCAGCATAAATCAGACTAAAATCAATTGCTCTGGTTTGATTTTTTTTTATGAAAATATCATAATGTTCTTTTACTTTATTCAATGAAAATAAAGTCCAATTATCATAATAGTATTCTATATTTGGATTACCAATTACTTGATACATTCGTTTTAAAGTTTCATGAATGGGTATATTTTCTAAAATAGAATTTACTTCTTGTGTATAAAAATCGATTTTACCGTCTTTTATTGGTTTTGTAATCATAAAAGGTTGTTCAATTGTATTATAATTACTTTCTCCTTTTTTCCCCTTTAATATAAATGCTTCAACCTGTTTATAGCTTAACGTCATTTTTAAATATAAGTAGGCAACAGACTAAATTATAAATTATAATTTATTTTTTTTTTGTTAGTTTTTTACGCCGGCACGGTACTATAATATTTCTTCTTTCGGATCCATATCTGACAAATATATTTGGTATCAATTGCAGGATTACCAGAATGAAGTGTTAGTTCATCTACTTTATCATTTAAAAAAGAGGGGAAAAATATTAATGCACGTCCTTTTTTAGGATGAATATTTAACTTTAATTTAGGAAATCCGGTATGACCTCCATTATTGACATCATTTAAATATATTAAAACTGTAATTTGTCTTGGCCCCCCACCCGCTAAAAACTGATCCGCACCGAATGCATCTGGTAATGGAGAATCATAATGAGATAAATATTGTTGTGTGTTGACATACTTTGTAATTTGAAGAGGTTCAAATGTATCTAATGATTTAAATGTCAAATCTTTGACTTTTGTTAATAACCATTCTATATTAGATGTATCATATAAAAAGGTTGAAGTACTTGTTCTACTAGTATTAATGCTACTACCACTAGTATTAATGTTACTACCACTCGTATTAATGCTACTACCACTCGTATTAATGCTACTACCATTCGACCCTGTATCGGTTACAGCTACTACCTTGGACAGAGTAAAGTTTAATTCTGTAGATAATAATTGATCACACTCGTTACATGTTAAAAAATTATCAATTGTGTAAATATCTGGATTATAATGAAGTTGTTTTAAATTTGGATAAGACTTGTTAATTAACCATACTTTATTATTTAGTGTTTGCTCTATATTTCCACCAGTTAAGTGATTTGGTTCTTCATTTGTGGTCTTTATTTGAATATTTTTGTTAGTTTTAACACGCACCCGTGTACTTTTTTTTTATTTTTATTTGATATTCTTATCGAACGTTTATTTGTTTTTGTATTCATTTTCTCTTAAAAAGTAATATATAAAAACTTAACGAACGCGTAGCGGTAAACAAACAGCATCTGAACCCTCCGATTGATTTGTATCAATTAAGTGAAAACACGCATTTCCTAAATATTTTAATTTATCTTTCAATATAGATAGTCATATTTAGAATGGTATATCATTATCATAAATAATAATAATATCTTCTTCTGAATCTTCTGAATCTTCTTCTTCTGATGTTGTAAATTCAAATTCATTTGTTTTGTTTTCTTCTTCACTTTCATTTGTTTTAGTTTCACCAAAATCGCTTTCTTCGTAGATATTTGCAAAAGTAATCTTACCTTCAGTGTTTTCTTTACTTTCATTAATATTTTCTTCACTTTTGCTCTCATTTTCATTTGTATGTTCTTTTTCTTTCTCATTTTCATTGGTTTCTTCTAAATCCATTTTTGAAATCTTTTTTGTAGAAATATGAATTTGTATTCGTTCATCATCATTTGTTCTTATTGGAATATATGTTTGTCTATTCTTATTTTGGTAAAATACGTTTGTTTCATTTGGTGTATATTGCAGAGGGGGGGGGTCTGTAATTAAATTAAAATATTTATATAATAAATCACATTCACACAAACACTTTTTTATAATATTCCAATAATCGTCTTCTTCTTCTTTCATTTTTATTTATTAATAAATTGTTTTGTTTTTAATATTATTTTTTTGATTTTTTTTATTTATACGCGCATTTGTTTTTCAAATAATAATCATAATCAAATATAGTAACAGATGTTTCATACTACAGGAATGAATCTAATAAAATATGAGACACGCATTTTACATGGTTCAAATTATGCACATACTTCTCTTCCATCAACAATATCATATATAAGCTCCCTGCCTATGATACTACATTATATATGGTTACCTTCGTTTGGACATGGAATAACGCATAGTATTCAACGAGCAAACAAATGGTTAGAACGTACAAGTTGGTCAAATGGTAATGTAATGATTTGGACAGAAAATGATATTTTATCATTAATGCAATCAGAAGAGAAAACAATTTATTTACATTATTGTTTACCAATGCAAAAATTATATTTTGCATCATATATCATTTTATACAAAATAGGGGGTGTCTTTTTACATCCTAGTTATATTCCACATGAATTATTTTGGAGAGCAATCGAAACTACATGGTATTCCTCTTCTATTAAAGAGCCACAATTATTATTAGCAGAACGAGGTTATAATCGTACAATATGTCAAGAATGTAAATGGTGGAACGGTTTAATTTGCTCGGTTCCAAATAGTTCGTTAATTCAATTTTTAAGACAAATTATAATTCCACGGTATTTAACTCCATCTGTAACCGAGAATGATGGAGAGTTCACAACTGGATGTTATTTATTAGAAGAATTAGGTAAATATACAGATACAGCGACAACTCCTAATATTATAAGTATGAATGATACAGATGTACGAAAAAGTATTGAATTTGTTTCATTTCATATCAAAAAATCAGATTCGAGTACAGACCATCGTATAAATAATGAAAATGCATTAATACCCTCATTTTTTATATCATAAATATCAAAAATACGATTATTTATAATAATATTCTGTAAGTATAAATACAAAATATGAATAGTGTTTATGGTTTATTTGTGGTTGTAATATGTGTAACAATTATTTATATCATAGGAAGTAATTTATATGATAATTTAACATGGACTCGTTCATCAATCGATGGTGAAAAATATTTAGTACAAAATTTACCCGATAAGTTAAAAGCTGCAAATTTATTAGCAAGAGTACAAAAAAAACTTACGAATCTAGTATCTCGTTTAAATAAATCATATCCTAAAAATGAAAATATAAAACGGTTAGTAAAAAAATTTAATCCAAATGCAATACAGGAAGTGTCGGCACATTCTCAATTAACATCTTATTCTGTAAATAAAGGCGAAAAGATAATATTATGTATTCGATCTAGAGATGGTCTAAATACATTAACAGATTTAAATACAATTATGTTTGTTGCATTACATGAACTTGCGCATGTTATGACAATATCAATAGGGCATACAACTGAATTTTGGGATTTTTTTAGATATATATTATCGCATGCAATTCATTGGAAACTATATACCCCTGTAAATTTTAAGAAAAAACCGGTGCCATACTGTGGAACGAATATTACTGATACTCCATTATCATTAAAAGATATGCCAAAGTATATTAATTTAGAAAAGGATGAGGATGACGAGCCATCAAATGACGCAACAATTGTAGAAATAAAGAAATCATAAAAATGGTATTTAAAACAATCGTTTTAAATAAAAAGAAATCATAAAAATGGTATTTAAAACAATTGTTTTAAATAAAAAGAAATCATAAAAATGGTATTTAAAACAATTGTACATCCTTTTACAAAAAAAGAATATAATTTAACATCTATTTCTGGTATGGAAATTTTAAATAGTTATTTATCAAATATAATGAATGAAAATCAAAATGAAAAAGAAAACGGTGGTTCTAAATTTACATTCACATACAAAAATAAAATGTATAGAAAAAAAAATAGATATACATTAAAAAAGTAATATACAAATTAATATGAGTGATTATTCAAATTCTGACTTATCCTTCATATCACCTCAAATCGGAATAAAAAGATTAAAAAAAAAATCTGTTAAAAAAAAAAATTCCCCGGAAGCGGTTAAAGTGACATCGGTTAAAGCTGCATCATCGGTTAAAGCTGCATCGGTTAAAGCGGTTGACCCTGTTCACGCAGCTGTTGTCTCGGTTAAAGCGGATAATGACACAGTTCAAACTGCTACTACCCCGGTTCAAACGACCCTTCAAGTTGAAACACAATTGTTAAAAAAAGAACTTGAATCTGTACATAAACACACAAACACCGTTGAATCTGAATTAGTTAATCAAAAAAAACAAACAAATGAAATGAAAATGAAGCTATCAGAACTCGAAAATAAAAAACAAAAAAATGAAAAATTAGAAAAACAAATAAATGAACTACATACTGAACTGAAAACAAAAGAACAACTACTCGAAACCGCTACAATGCATTTAAATAAATTAGAAACAGAAAAATCAAAAACTGTTGAAAAAAATCAAGCCGACTCTAATTCTTTAAATTCAAGAAACACTGATCTCCAACAACAAATAAATGAGCTGCATACTGAACTGAAAACAAAAGAACAGTTAGTCAAAACCGCTACAATGCATTTAAATAAATTAGAAACAGAGAAATCAAAAACTGTTGAAAAAAATCAAGCCGATTCTAAGTCTTTAAATTCAAGAAACACTGATCTCCAAAAGCAAATACAAAATATGAATAATAAAAATAAATCTCTTCAAACTATAAATGACAGTTTGAAAACAGAACATGAAAATTTGAAAGAAGAATATGAAAATTTGAAAGAAGAATCTGAATCTGAACAACCGACAGAACAAAATGAAGAAATTGAATCTACTACTCGTAAATTAAATTCAGTTCATAAAGAACAAATTAATATTCAAAACGAACAAGAAGAAGTACAACAAGAACAAGAACAAATACAAAAAAAACAAGAGTCAAGACAACACGCATTAGAAGAAGCCGAAGCAGATATGGACACAAAAGAGGCAGATTTAGAAAAAAAAGATGCCGAATTAGAAGAGAAAGATGCCGAATTAGAAGAGAAAGATGCCGAATTAGAAGCGAAAGATGCAGATTTAGAAGATAAAGATGCCGCATTAGAAGCAAAAGAACCAGCGTCTGTAGATTCAAATACTGAAGAACTCCACGAGATTAAAGAAGAAGTTCATTCTCTGCGGAATAATTTTGAAAAACAGTCAAATTTAACTGCACAAGATCATACAATATTACAAATGTTAGTTGTTGCCGTTGACAAATTATCTCATATGAATCAATCCCTTGAAAAACAACCGGAAATAACAAATCAGAATATGGTAGATGTCTCTATTCAAATGAATCACATGAATGAATCATTAAAAAATGCATGTGACCGTATGAAGGGTCTATATAATCCTGTACTAAATAAATGTAAAATTGATATTACAAATCAAAGTTTAAATCTAGTTAAAAATATTATTACAAAACCCCCGCAGACGATGGATGCCTCTGATCGAATGGTACATTTCTTAAGACATAGTCCTGCAATTTCTTATGCTGATCCTCATATTATGAGATTTGCGCATAACGAAATGCAACGAACACCTGATCAAAATAATAATGTTATTTATAGATTGTTTGCACCACATCATATAAATCCTCTAACTCTAGATGACGATGACGATGAAAATGTAAATGTAAATGAAAATAGGGCAGAAGATGATGGAGAAGATGCCGGAGAAGAAGAAGATGTTAATAACACATCTGACTCCCCTTCATTTATAGATAATATGTTATCCTTTTTTTCAAATCCACAAACGACTGAGCCGGACGTATCACCCCAATCACATATAAGAGGAACGTCCCTCGATACGGTTGGAGGCGGTGGGTGCGTACATGATGCACAAGGGGTTTTAAGACCCTTCGATGATTCAACTGGACAAGTTTTTGTTTTACCAAAATCAACTGATATGGTAAATAATTCTGTTTATTATACTGCAAACGATTCAAATCGTGTACCATTATCTGGATGAGGTCAGCTGTCCGAGTACTCACATCGCGATGGCACTGTTCTAAGTATCTTTAGAGTAAATATCAAGCCCTAGTAAATATTTTGCTCTTGAATTAATATTTTGAGAAAACAGTTTTTTTTTTTGTTGTTGTCGTTGTTGTAATTGTTTATGGGCAATAGAACATAACCGTTTTAATTGGTAAACAGATGTTGCTGTTAATGTACGATTTGTATTTACTACATAATTGACATTATATATAATATTTATATATGGATTAAACCAAGATACATGACTAATTTCAGAATTATTATGTAATAATATACTTGATGATAATGGACGTAGTAATATATATACAAAAAAATGTATCTGTTTTATTACAATTTTATTAGAAAAATGGATATTAAGTGGAATATAGTCATATCCTTCTTTTAATAATGAAATATCTAAACTGGTTTCCTCTTTCAATTCACGATGAGCGCATGTTTTTAAATCTTCGGTATCATCATTAACATGTCCTTTTGGAAGTCCCCATAATGCTCCCATCCGTTGTTTTATAACAAGAATATTACATGTTTTTCCTATACCGTTAATTAAAATAACACCTGCACTTTTTTCATGAGTTGACATTTTTATAGTTATTATTATATTCGTTTATTATTTTTAAGTTAATAAATAAAACTCTAATTTAGTATACATGAACCTACGTATCCTATCGTTCCCACCACCATTTTTGTATAGTATTATGTATTTTTTGGTTTGAGTCCGTTTGTTCATTGAATTCATCTTTAACCCATTGTACACAACCACACGCCCTCGTGCGTCTGAATTGACCATTGTGGCTTGCACCTCTGCGATGGTCGGGGTGTTCGCGTCCTCCTTCTCGCTTGATTTTCCGAGGTCTTTGTTTGCCGCCGCACTGGTCGCTTAGTAATTGTTGAAGTACCGCTCTTGACGTGCCGCGTCCCGCTGGTTGTAGGCAAGGTAGAGGCAGATGAGCACGTCCCAGTGGGCTTGTTTCGACTTGTTGCCGTTCGATTTGAGGTGTTCCGAAAAGACATGCATCACGTCCTCTTCGTCATCGAGCCAAGCCAAATCGTAACATGTACCGCCAATTGTAGAAATTGTAGAACCATCGACATCCCTTCCTATTTGACGAGCATTTGAATACCCTGGGTTGTAGGAGAGATTGTAGGAGAGAAGGGAGAACAGTAGTTCTCCATAAGGATTGCCATCAATCTCGTTCTTACAAGGATGAATCGGGTGTGCATACAATGCAATCTTCTCGCACAGTTCAATGGGGAGTTGGTTCATCGAGTCTCTTGTGTTTTTGTTTTGTGTTAGATCAAAACAAACAATTAGCATTCAATCTCATACACAAATCTCACAAGAACGAGGAGGTTCACTCAATAACGCGGAAGATGAGACTCCACCTTTCACCACTCCAGCCCTTATCTTGTGGAATAGCGTGGTAATAATTGTCGTTTGTCTGCCCATCAATGACCAACAGCGAGTTGTGGGCCAGCTCGTGAGACCATACAACGTTGGAGGGTACCAACTTAGTCTTGACTGAGCCGTCATTGTTCAGTCTTGCAACAGGCTCCCCGTCAAGGTCTCGTTTCTTCTGTTCAACCACACACTCTGCGACCTTTGTGGCAAGAACATCGAATCGCCGAGGCTTACCGAAACTGAAAACGAAGAAGCTTGTTCCTTTGGGCACTTTGTCCATATATGGGGGGGCGTGGGTCTTCGTGCCGTGGTCGTACTTGATGATGATGGCGTGGTTTACCTCTTGATTGAACACCTCGCGTATAGTGTCGGCAATTTCGACCATCCAGCGTGGCATAGGTTTGCCCGTGTACTCGTCACCACCCGGATACATTTTAGTCTCTTGACCCCACTTGTACGTCTTGTTCTCGCAAGACGGATAGTAGAACTCGTTCTTGGGTGCCCGCACCATCCTTTGCCCACGATACAGATAGTGGTGCATAGCCTCCTTTGCCACAAGCTGGTCGTAGATGTTTAAACAGAAGACCTTTTCGAAATATTTGCTGTTGAATGGGAGAGGTGTGTTCATTGGAGTGAGTTTGAGTTAATGAGCTGTGAGCAGCCTAGAACCTGGACATTCCGGGACAATTACAAGTTTCTCCCTCCCCCAAAAACAATTGAAATTTTAGAAAACGAGAGCAATTACCCGTTTTGCCCATTCAGGTGCACAACATTGATAAGGTACATCAATTATATCATAATCATCCATAATTTAAGTTGTGTATATGTTGTTAATAAACAAGATTATTTGAAAATTGTGAGATATGATTTTTTTAACCAAAAAATAAGCCTACAAAGATATATAATCCGAGGATTTGCCACACGCTCGATGCCGGCCGGGCACATGTAATGAGTCCGGTTCCTCCGTCGCCCGCAATGAATGCATTCCATAAAAATTGACCTATAAATGCAAGAATAAAAAGTACGATTATGAATGTAATAATAACAGTAATAAGCTCTTTTCCACTTACAGATTTATTTCGGTCAGATAGACTTGCTAACGCATCATTTAATTTAAAATTTTCTCTCTCTTGTGGATAAACAGCATTTGTGGCAGTATGTATAGCACGCTTAATAACAGTTGTTAACATTAATTAAACGTAATAATGAATATATGAAATTAATGATATAATTAAGGTATATATTTTAATTTCAATAAAAAAATGAATTTGTCAAATAATAATTTATGGATATCTCAATATAGACCTTCAAAACTATCAGATATAATTGGACATGGTAAACAAATTAAGTTATTAAAAGAGTGGATAAAATCATTTCATAAAACCAAAAATATGCCTCCAATTCTGTTCATGTATGGGCCAAGCGGAATCGGGAAAACATTACTTGCATTTGTATTATTATCATGTGCAAATTATCATATATATGAATTAAATGCCGGTGAAATTAGAAGTAAAAAAAGAATCACGAATATACTTGATAAAATTTTGAATAATCATAGTGTGGATATTATGCGAAAAAAATCTAAAATAAAAACAACCGCAATTATAATGGATGAAATCGATGGAATGTCGTGTGGAGATAAAGGCGGTTTACATCAATTATTTCAAATGGTTTCTGAACATTATAGTCAAGATATTAAAATATTAAATCCAATTATATGTATTAGTAATCGAGCATATGACAAAAAAATGACAGATGGAATTTACATGGAGATTTCATTACAAAAACCATCTATAAATGAAATATTACAATATTTAAAAAACATATGTCAAAAAGAAGAAGTAACTGTATCAGATAATATACTTGAAAATTGTATATCTCATTGCTCACACGATATTAGAAAAGTAATAACATTTGTACAAGAATTGTCGCAATATAGTAAAAATTGTATAACGCAATCATGCTTTGAATCCTTTATATTTGTAACGCAAAAAGTAATATTACATCAAAATTTATTTGAAATGACATCGACTTTATTTACAATTCCACAAACACCAGTAGATTGTAGTTATGCATATCAAACCGATACAAATTTAGTACCATTAATGTTACATGAAAATTTATCAAATCAATTAAAATATAAAAAAATATCATCATTAAATGTTGTCAAATATTATGCATACCTTATACAGCATCTTAGTTTATTAAGTTGTCTTAAATATCAAACAAATAATACACATAATGATATTATACCAACTTCCGGTTCTAGTACTCGTATATCTAGTTATCATGAATTAGCATATCCGTATAGTTCATTATGTTGTTATGAAGTAAATCATATTGCATCTAAATTATCAAATAAATCAGGTACTCTACCACTTATATTATTTACAAATTCACTTACAAAATCGGCAACATATAGTACATCTCATAATTTCTTTTCTTTAATGTCTAATAAAGTAAATATGAATAGTTCCTATTTTATTTATGCTGTTCCTGTAATTGTTAAAGAATTAACAACAATTCCTGAATGTGTATTATCACTCGCATATAATACACTTGATTATCACGACGTTGATAAAATAGTACAAATATATCAAAAATATAATTGTTGTGATATAAATGATATTAATATAAATACAAAGAGTCGTCGAATATGGAGAAAAATGAAACCGATGCATGAATAAATTTAAATTGGTACTAAATTTTCATCTTCACATTTATATGTAATATTATCTCCAAGAACATTTGTACAATATTTTGTATTTGCTTGAGGACACTTATAATAAGGGTTTGGGACACTACCCGCCGGATTCCAATTTGCATTACATGTAGGGGCCGTTGCTATCGCGATCGCTTTTTTATATTCGCTTGGTTTTCCTTCCGATGCAATTTTACATGAACATTTTAATGCTTTTGTAGGTGTAGTACTGTAATAATCACTTGGTTTAACATTACAAACATTCGAAATATTATTTGGAAGGGAAGTTGTATCTAATTGACTATTTTGAATCGTACCGTCTTGTTGTGGAGTAATATCTGTTACAATGTTACAAAGACTATTTGGTGGTATATTTGTATCACCAGCTAAACAATATGAGCTACATGTTTGTAAATCAGTAAGTTGGTGATCTATATTATTAATTGTATAATGGCATTTATTATCATTGGTTGGACTACAATTTGTATTACAAGTATTATTTAATTCTGTAAAATTAAAAGTATCGGGATTACCAGATGTAGTAAGAGTCGTTACAAGAGTATTACATGGATTAATATAGTTATATAAATATTGTTGATATTTCTGTTTTTCATTAAAATCCAACTGATTTATATTTATATATTTTTTTTTTAAATTACAAAAATTTTGCTGTAAATGAGTTGTTGCAGTTGTTGTGTCAGATTCGAATGAACTTAAATTTTTGTTAAAATTTTCAATATATTGATTAAAACTATTAGGCCCTTTTGTTCCACATGTAGTTTCTGTTGTACCAGTAGGACACCGCATACTCCCCCCCTCTACAGGTTGCTTTGCCATACAAGTGTTCTCTGTATCATGTAGGCAGGGAAATACATCACTGCAACAGGGATCACTTTCGGTTGTAATATCAGCCGCCGTTCCAGAAGCAAGTATATCTTTACTTGCATAAACGGGTTTTAAAAATCGATATGCATCTTCTTCTATTTCACTATTCGAATGTCTACCACACATTAAAGCCATTGGTGTTCTATAGTTACACCCACCATCAACATTTGTAGTATCCGAGGTATCAGGAGCAGTATAACTTTCTTTTTGATATATATTTTTTATAATAAAACCAATTATCACAATACAAATTAAAATTAAAACACATATTCCATAAAAATTAGATTTTGTTTGCATTATTAAAAATTTTTCGTCTCTATTTAAAATGGGTTATTATTTTTTTTTAAAAAAAAAATAATTTACTTAGGGTTTTTACTTTTTGTAGTAGCAGCAGCAGTACCTTTTGATCCGGTTGCACCTTTTTCACCAGCATCTCCTTGAAGGCCTTGTGCACCCGCGGGGCCTTGTGCACCCTCAGGGCCTTGTGCACCCTCAGG
>Ga0209631_10001026_pt1 | contig 37106 bp, 41 predicted proteins | sample COG_08_FD_184752 | JGI IMG/M metagenome (GOLD analysis project Ga0209631, IMG submission 184752) | Pelagic Microbial community sample from North Sea - COGITO 998_met_08 (SPAdes) (version 2) | ecosystem: Environmental > Aquatic > Marine > Neritic zone/Coastal water | place: Helgoland, sampling... | reverse complement strand
CCCGACGATACAACCGGGGACGTTCAACATGAGCCGCATCGTACGAATCGATCGTTTCGGGCGCGTTGGTCGATCCGATCGTACCGTCGCTTATGCGGACCGGGTGTCCATTGGACGTCGCGCCGTACGATACACGTGGCGACGTCGATGCGAGTGATGGGTGCGGGCCAATCGATCCATCATTCGACGTGTCGGTGAATACCCGGCGTTGCGCAAGCTCGTTATATATCTGGTCGCTCGACGTGTGCTCTTTACTCATCGGCTCGGACACGGGGGTCGATCCGATATTGAAGACGCTCCCATACATGCCGTAGCATTTCTTAACCAGGTAAAACACGTACCGGCTCATCGTAAATACGAGCGGCGCACCGACACACACGGCGAGGATTACCCACGCGCCAGCGACGTCGTGCACCTTGATCGCCGGTGTCTGGGGAACGCACCGTTTCGACGGGGTGGTGACAATGAAATCTCCCAAAAATCGGTCTGCACGCGTTTCGAAAATACCCCTGGTCACGTACTCCTCGATCGCGCGATCGCGAGACCGTGTTATATTTGGATCGAGCTCACCGCTCCAAACAAACGCCAGTCCGGATGAAAGCTGGATCGCGTTCGAGTTGTATTCGAATACACACCCGTCATTTTTGTTCGCGATCGCCCAGAGAATTGGTTCAATGAGGTTCACGACTCCGTCGATCTCTCCATCCTGTAGGCGCTTGAGTTGTGTCAGAAATGCGCTCGTGTTACTCTGCACCCATGTTTCTGGATACAGATTGTATCGCACTTGAAAGTATTGGTTCAACTCGTTCGGGACGACGAGTCGCGGGGTGTACTTCACAACGCTCATAAACGTTTCACTGTCCTGTAAAATCTCTTTGGCGAGGATCAAATTCGTCAACTGGGCAGTGTATACACTGACGACGACGAGACATAGAAACGCGTACGACACGAGCATCGACTGGAGGAAGAACTTCAAGATCAGCATATACGAGGACCGACCGTGCCAGTCCATATACTCAACGTTCGTATACTCATTCACGAACGCAAGCGCGTTCTGGAACATGTACTGTGGCAATATCCCGACCGAGAACTTCGATCGTTTGTATCGACTAATTGCCCACGAAAAAAATGTCATCATGACCGCGAGTGCGAGTGGGGTGAAGAGGACGAGCGTCCATAGACCGAGTGTGAACGGTTGGAAGATCCCCCAGATCGTTGGTGACTTCGTACGTTGTAGCGTGATGATACCGTATGCGGTCGGGTGGTACGGATACGATAACGCGTTTCCCGTTTGTCCGGCTGTGGTCGCAAACGCCTCGGTAAATTCGCCAATGGCAGCATCACATTCACCAGTCGCGAGCGCACCGATCACGTCGGACCTCGTTGGATAGCAATGGAAATCAAACGTCGCACCCCTCGAATCGGAGAGTGTCTCGAGCGTTGTTGCGATGGAGACGCCGAGACCAAACGGATCACCGTTTTCTAGATCGATACAGGTCGTATATGGCTGGGTGTCATAAGTACAATAGGTCATCACAGAACCCGATGAAGATAAAGATTGAGTCATGGCTGTGTCTGATACCATCGTCAGCGGTAGAAGTGGTAGGATCGGTAGCATCCGGCGCACTGTCCGTACCGCATTGTACCCCATGTCATCGACCACGCGGTTGTATACTACGGCAATTTTTAATTCTTGACCAGGGGTAGAACAGACCTAGCTGTAAACGACCATGACAGTGTTACTGTTGATGTTCCCGTTTTCATCATCCTTCATATTCCTCTCGATCGTCGCGACTATCGTCATCATCGCCATGAACCGCGACAGCGATGGTAATGGTACAAGCACGTCAGTTGGTGTCTCTGGACCGGTGAAGAAGACGAATCTTCCAGTCGAATCGATGCTAAAAAAAGGCGCACAGCCTTGGAACACACAGCATATCGGCAACCCGGAGCGGATGTCGGTGAAGAACGGAGTACTTCGGTTGAATTATGGAAAGAACGCGCATGGTGCCGGGTCGGGTGCCAAGGTATCGGCACGCCCGCTCGGGAAATTCCCAGCCGAATCGATCGAATTCGGCTACGACGTTTACTTCCCAGACTCGTTTGAATGGGTGAAAGGCGGGAAACTCCCTGGCGTGTGCCTCGGCACGACGCCGAACGAGTGCGCGACCGGTGGTGATTGGAAACGCGACGAGGGTTCTGTCCGGTTTATGTGGCGATCGAAAGACAACAAATCGGCGTATATCATCGGGTACGTGTACCTGCCGGTCGAGGGCGACTATAAAAAATCGTTCGCTCGGCAAGGCGCAGAGTATAAACGCGTCACAGACCCAGGTAATCGAACGGGTCATGACCTATGGCATGGGCAACTGCCGATCCGTAAGGGATGGAATTCACTACGAATGAAAATCGTCATGAACACACCGAAGAAGGCGAACGGGACGATCGAGGTGACAATCAATGGCAATACGAAACTCGTATCGGATGTGCTGTTCCGCGACAATAACAAGGTGAAAATTTCCAACATCAACTTTGTCAGCTTCTTTGGTGGTGGGTCGGCCAGTTGGAACTCGCCATCACGATCGACGTATACCGAGTACCGAAACATTTACATTGCTTGAAGAATGGCAGCGACAGCATGCGCCGTTTCGTGTAACATGCCGGGGTCTCGTCCGTGGAGAGAAAACTTCCCAGACGAAAATAGCATCATCTTGACACCGTTTGTGAACTGGACGATGAGCCGGTTCTGCCGCTCTGGTTTATCGACCGACTCGACCCATGGGTTGTCGACGAACGCGCCGAATGCAAAGCCAAATGACACCGGCTCACCGAGTGTACAGTTCACGTTAATCAACCGACATGACGGGAATGTGATATCCAGGCCGTGCGGTGTGCATACCGCGTCGAGTGCAGCGATACAGTCGACCAGGTTTTTCGCACCCGTGACGAGCACCGTTCGTTTCGAGCAAAAAGCGCGTACGTGAATCGACGGACGTACGGTCGGGAATGGGAGAATATCGAGCGTGTTCGACGTGAACGACGACTTCGTGACGATAGGCGTTTCATAGTCACCAGTATATCGCGGGCGGCTCTGAAGTGTTTGTGAAAGGTCAGATTCCGTGCATTCTGGTTGTAAAATCGTCGTCATGAACGAAGCGGTCGATACGTTCACGACGACGGGATGTCGTTCGAGCTTTTCTTGTTTTTCACGAAACGCGTCAAATGCCCGTTGAAACTCACCCGAAAACTTCATTTTTTAATAGTAGCTGGATCCACCGTATCCGCCGTACATACCGCTTCCCATCGAACCCGAGAGCGTGACGAACCCACAGCAAATGAGAACAACAAGCACAACGGCAAACGCCGTTGACGCGATGGCGATCGTATTCGATTTGTCGAGGATCGACGTACATGACGAGTTGTCTCTGCAAATCGACTGCTTATACTTGCCAGCAATGAAAACGAGCAGCGCGACGACGGCAATCGTTGATGGGAGCATCTCGAGCGAGAGGATTTGAGAGAGCATTGATGTGTTGGTGTATTATAGGTTATTCAACGGCAAGATTTAAAAAATATTGCCCAGCGACACATATACTGCGTAGTTTCATGACGGTAACTGCACCAGAGTCACTCGATACGCTGTTTCCCGATGGTGCAGTGTCGGCATCGACGAAGAAGCAGTACATCAATCAAGTGAAGAAATGGATGAAATTGTCAACTACCGACTCGGTCGAGCACATCATCACAACGCACGACGCGTGTATTCGTCTACTCGATACGTTCCAACAATCGGACCATTCAAAAAAACTCATGGTCGCCGCAATATGTGCGCTCATCAAGCACAACGACGTGTTCAGGAACAGGTACCGCACGGCCGGTCTCGCTTGGTCGGCGACGCTGAAGAAAATGAATAAATCCCAATTCGACCGGGACGCGAGTCTCGAACCGACGCAGCGAGAGATTGTCAATTGGGTAGAATGGAGCGACGTGCTCAAGAAAGAGCGTGAACTAGCGGAGCACGCGTTCGGGTCGGACGAGCATCTCGTCCTCGCGCTGTACACCCATCTTGACCCGATGCGGGCTGATTTCGGTCATGTACGGATCGCCATCGATAAGAAAAACGCAAAACAATACGACAGTGCCCGAGATAATCACCTTTACCTCACACACAAGCCTGGAAAATCGTTCATCGTCTTACATACGTACAAGACGGCAAAATCGTACGGTCGCTTTGCGCGGTACATTCCGGACGGGCTCGCGCGCATCATTGCGGCAAACCTGGATTCGAACCCGCGCGAGTGGCTGGTCGTCGACGTAATTGGGCGGCCGTATGCGAATAGGAACTCGTTCGTCAAGTTTACGAACCGAATACTCGAATGCATCTTTGAAAAAAAGTTTACTATTCGCCTCCTCCGCCACTCGCGTATCAGCGCGATCGATTTCAATTCGACGACGCCGAAAGAGCTTTTGCGTATTGGCAAAAACATGCAGCACTCGATCGGAATGCAGCAAATGTATCGAAAAAAAATTCCAGTCGGTCCGTTGGCACAAGCCGCACAAGCCGCACCAGTCGCGCCGGGCGATGTCGGCGGTGTCGTCGGCGGTGTCGTCAGCGGTGCTGAGAAGAAGAAAACGAAGAAGAAGAAGAAGAAGTCTAGAAAAACCGAGCGGTTCATGGAAACGATCAAGCAGTTCAGACCGGATGAGAATGGCATCGTCGTCATTTGAAAACATGAAAATCACATTTGCAGATAGGACCGCGTTGACCGCGGTATTGTTCGCTGTCAAGGACTTTAGCGAGTTTATTCGATTCGAATTCAAATCGATGATCGCGTCCGCGGTCGTCTTGGATTCGACACACGTGAGCGTCACATGTGTCGAATTCGTCATTTCCACAGATGATGCGATGGGTGTCGCCGAAGCAACGTTCCGCGTGCAGTCATTGTTACAAGTTCTCGACTTGGGAAAACGAGACAACACGGTCGACATGATTCTCGAACCCGATTGCGAGACGGTGGAGATCGTGTTGGATGACGAGCAGGTCAACACACGGATCAAAATTTACGACGACGTTGTCGAGATCATGGACCCGCCAGCCATGTCGGGCGTCGACATGTACGTCGTCGCGTCAGATCTCGCGACGCGTGTGCGTGATTTGGCTGGGTTTGGCGATACGGTCAGCCTCCGTCCGGTGGGTACGGGTGAGAAGCTGGAGCTGGGAGTCGATAGCGATATCGGCACGGCACGCGTCGCAATCGATACACTGAGCGTCGATGGTGACGTCGGTACGCTCACGGGTGAAACACGGCTCGCGACACGGTACATCGTTTCGATTTTGAAAATATCGAAGCTTTTCGACCGCGTATGCGTCGTACTCGCACCGGGGCTTCCAGTGTGTTTCAAATTGACAACGGATGTCGTGTCCGTCGCGTTTTACCTCGCACCCAAATTTGATGACGACGCCGACGATGATGTATAAAATTATAGTGCCTTGATTTTGAAAATCATTGCAAATTTCTTGATCGAACGTTCGAGCGTTGGCTTTTCCCAGAGGATATATCGACTCAATGTCCCAGCACGCATTGGATCCCGCCAGTTCTCCATGACCCGATGACGTTCGATATACGCCGCGCGTTTCCGCTTTGCCAAAACCGGGTCGATCGCACTGTACTTGATGAAATCCTTACATCCTGAGCCGCCGAAATGGACCGTCTTGATCTTCTTGTTTTCTTTAAAGAATACCGCTTTGAGTTTATTGCCGCGGCGAGACGATCGGGAGATAGTAAAACTGTCTGGACGTTGACCTGGTTGCATCGCTTGGTGTAGGTCAACATTTGAAAAAAATATCATACTCACCGTCACTCTCGACGAGCACGCTGACAAAGGCGTTTTCTCCATTCGGAGAAAATCGTTTTCCACTCGATTTTGATACGTCCACATCGTCCACATCGTCAACATCATCATCGACGTCGTCGTCGACGTCGACGTCGTCGTCGATAATGTCACTCTCATCGTCACCGACTTCAATACCATCGTCGCTGGCATCAACGTCGTCGACTTCATCGACCTCGTCGTCACTGGCGTCGACATCGTCGACCTCGTCGGCATCGTCGACCCCAGGCGAACAATTGATTTGACCGCGGGTGTGCTCGTGTTGTTTCATTTTCAATTCAAAATGAATGTCAAAAAGCTCGACCAAATCAGTCATGTCCTCATCCGCCCGGATATGTATACGGGTTCGAATGAAATGATCGAACGCGAGCAATTCGTCCTCGACTCGTCCGGAAAACGGTTTACCCGCGAACGAGTCGTTGTCAATCTCGTGCTCAACAAAATCTTTGACGAGCTCCTCGTCAACGCGCGCGATCACTCAGTCCGCGACGCGTCGATGACGATGATGAAAGTCGTCATCAACGAGTCATCCTTTTCGATTGAAAACGACGGGACGACGATCCCGATCGAGAAAAGCGAGTACGGACCCTACGTTCCTGAACTTGTATTCGGACATTTACTCTCGGGATCAAACTTCGACGACGATGAAGAACGCGTCGTCGGCGGGCGGAACGGTCTCGGCGCGAAGCTCGCCAATATCTGGTCGACGCAATGTATCGTCCAATTGTGTGACGGGGCAACCACCTACCGCCAGCGCTTCTCAAATAATATGAGGAAGATCGGAAAACCATCGATTCGCCCGGCGAAACCGGGTGCCTCGTCGTTTACACGGATCACCGTCTCGCCAGATTTTGAAAAGCTCGGGATCTCCGACACGAAGATCCCACCCGATACCGCACGCGTCCTGACGCGTCGGATCTACGATATCGCAGCAACAAGTCGGTGCGTCGTCAAGCTGGGGGCGCGCCGCGTCCCGTGTTCGACGTTCCGACAGTATACGAAGATGTTTGCACCGGATGGGTCGCCCGTCGTTTTATACGAAACGACGCGGTGGCATGTTGCCATCTTCCCTTCATTCGATGCACCCGGACCGCGTATCGCGTTTGTCAACGGGGTCGAGTGCAATGCAGGGACGCACGTATCGTACATCGCGAACCAGATCGCCAAACACGTCCGCGCCAAACTCAAATTTCCAGTCTCGTCCGCGACCGTTCTGGACTCGATCGGATTGATTATCGACAGCGTCGTCGTCAATCCGGTGTTTACGAACCAGCAAAAGGAAACGCTGACAACGCCGGTGGTGAAGTTTGGATCGTCGTGCGTACTCCCGGTCGATACGCTCACGTCCGTCTGCTCGAAAAAGTTTGGGCTCATCGACCACGTCAACGCGACGGCTGTGTCAAAACTGGACGCGGCAGCGGCAAAGAACGATTCGAAACGGACGAGAGTTTCGATTCCAAAATTGACTGACGCAATATGGGCTGGTGGACCCAAAGCGAGTGCGTGTTCGTTGATTTTGTGCGAGGGCGATTCGGCGAAGACGATGGCCATCTCTGGACTGTCGGCCGACGACCGCAAGACGTTTGGCGTCTTCCCGTTACGAGGAAAACTAATCAACGTTCGCGGCAATTCGGCGGCCGGGTTGAAAAATGCAGAGATCCAATCGATCAAGCGTGTTCTTGGTCTCGAGCATAAGAAGCAGTACACAACGACTGCTGGCCTTCGGTATGGACGCGTCATCGTCATGACAGACGCCGACCTCGACGGGTCGCACATCAAAGGCCTGCTATTGAATTTTTTCGACGTCGAGTTTCCAGGACTTCTCGCAATCCCGGGCTTCATCGCTGAGTTCATTACGCCATTGGTCAAAGCAACGCGCGGGACGCAGTGCGTATCATTCTTCTCGAACCAAGAGTATGAAACGTGGCGCGCGATCGAGGACCGGTCGGGGTGGAACATCAAGTACTATAAGGGACTCGGGACGAGCACGTCGAGCGACGCGAAGAAATATTTCAAGGATATCGACCGCCACATCATCCAACTCGAAGACGATGTGGACCGTCCAGAATCGCTCGACCTAGCGTTTTCTAAAAAACGCGCACACGATCGGCGGGATTGGATCCGAGCGCACGATGATTCTGGACGCGGGTACGATACTGGGATCACGATCAGCAAATTCGTCCACGCTGACCTCGTCAACTTTTCAGTCGCTGACGTTCGTCGATCGATTCCCGACGTCGTCGACGGACTCAAGCCGTCGCAGCGGAAGGTGTTGTTCGCCGCATTCAAACGGAAACTGACGAGCGATATCAAGGTAGCGCAATTGGCGGGATACATCAGCGAAGTCGCAGCCTACCATCACGGCGAAGCGTCGTTGCAGAGCACGATCATCTCGTTGGCTCGGGACTACGTCGGAAGCAACAACATCAACTTCCTCGTCCCGAGCGGACAGTTCGGGACGCGACTCGGCGGCGGCGCCGACCACGCGAGCGCTCGGTATATTTTCACGCGCCTCGCGCAAACGACGAGAGCGATATTCCCGGAGCGCGACGATGCCGTTCTCAATTACATCGAAGACGATGGTCAACGCGTCGAGCCCGGTCGGTACGTTCCAATCATCCCGGTTGTGTTGGTGAACGGGTGCACTGGTATCGGCACCGGGTTTAGTACGTTTATCCCGGGCTTTGACGTTCGTGATGTGATCAGCGCGGTCCGCGCGCGAATCCGTGGCGAGCGCGTTCCAGATTTGACACCGTCCTACCGTGGGTTTTTTGGAAGCGTTGACGATTGCGATGGTGGGTATATCTCGCGCGGTGTATTTAGTGTCGGAGGTCGAGCGGGAACTTGCGTGACCATCACAGAGTTGCCGATTGGGACGTGGACCAGTCCGTACGTTGAGTGGCTAGAGTCGCAATCATTCGCGTCGCGCGTCATCGACGAGTCGACGGAGACGAGTGTTCAAATCACGTTTACGACGTCGGACAAAACGGTCGTGACGCATGAAGGATTGAAACTCGAGACGAAATTATCGACGACGAATATGACGCTGTTCGACGCTGATGGGTCGATCAAAAAATTCTCGAACGTCGCGGAGATTATCGAATCGCATTACCGGGTGAGACACGCAGCGTACGCGCGCCGCAAAGCACACGAGCTGGCCGGGTTGGCGGAGAAAATCAACGTCGAATCCAACCGGGCCCGGTTCGTCCGGCACGTCGTCGACGGGTCGTTGATCATTGCCAATCGCCCGGTTCTCGAGATCGAACGAGATATGAACGCGCTCGGGATCGAATGCGACCCTGGGTTGCTGAGAATGCAAATTCGGTCGTTGACGAGAGAGAAGGTCGACGAACTGGTCCAGCTCGTCGATTCGTTACGCGAAACGCGCGCGACGTTTGAGTCGATATCGATCGAATCGATGTGGGAAAACGAGCTCTTGGCCCTAGAAAATCACATGTAAAGAACTCGAACACCATTCGTAAAAAAATGTATTTGCATTCGATCAAATCGACCGATTCGAGACTCGTCGCAGCGCGGTACTTCTTCCCAAAGTCTGAACCTGTGGTTCGGTACAGATTTTATCATGGGCGAATGAGTGAAGTCATCGATATCGATAAGCGAAGGAGTATCGGCATGGACGGAAATATCATCTGCAAAGACGATGATTGTCGAGTGATGATTCACTCGATCGACCGAGTCATTGTCAGAATCAATGACAATATCGAGACGTCACCGATCGATCCGCCACACGAGCTTCGCTACATTGTCGACCGGGACCCGGATGACATCTGGCATTTTCACGCTGACACCGGATATACAATAGCCGCCCGCGACGACAATGCCAATTCCGATAATTATCGGAATTTGAAGATCTGAGACGCGAAGATCGATATCATGAATGTTTTTTTACAATTTTGCAATACTACTACACTACTATCGATCTTATTCATTGAACAGTCACTGGGCGAACCGACTGTGCGATCGGTGGCCATGCCGGCGTCGCCACGGGGACGTCAGAATTGCTCGAGAGTTTCGTTTTCGTTTTCGTCATCGTCGGCAGATTGAGTGGTGACGATAGCATCGGAATGTTTTTGAAAAGCATGGGCAACTTTGTCGATCCACGGTGGGCGTTCCACGCCGGGTGCGATCGTAAACCTGACACTGGCATTTGTCGCTTCTTCACGTACGTTAACAGCTTGTTATTCGCGTGGTAGTATTCAAAATCTCTTTTAGATGCATTCACCGCGTTGGCGAGCCCAGTCTGTTCGAAAACATCATGAACTGAGCCGCCACGATCGAGGACGTTCGCGATCTTTTTCTTCATCGCCTGAGGAACGATACTTGCGAACCCAAAGTCGAGGATATAAACACGCAGCGATCTTCCCGAGCCCGACACGAAAACATTGCTAGTGTGAAGATCCGAGTGTACTACGCCATTTCGCAACATCGTGACGACCGCGGCTTCGAGTGCGCTATACAAGTAGGCGGAAACGACACGACGGTCTCGAATAATGTCGGATAGTGGTTTGCCCATAACCTTATCCATTAAAATCACGTTGAACGAATTGGCGATCGTACCAGAAAAATAGACTCGCGGCGAAACGACGAGCTTGGTTTTCGCACGTGTAACGAGGCCGCGGTTATCGTTCACAAACTGCTGGATATAACTCTCACCAACGAGTCGACGACGCCGTCCCACGGTCAATGGCCTGTACGTGTCGAGTCGTTCGACCTTGAGTACGAGTTGACGTTTTCCACCGTACGGGGCGAACTCGAGCATGTTCGATAACGACTTCTTCAGATCCGCAAGCAATTTGCGATTGCGAACGTCGAGTGTAATCTCGTATACGGTACCGTACGAACCACGGCCGAGTTGTTTCCCGCCTGCGGTCAGTGTTTGGAGCGCACTCTTCGCGACCGCGGTCGCGGGCTCGGATTCCAATTTGCGCGCGGCGGCGCCGTGGACCGGGCGGTGCAAACTCTTCGTCACGAACGTATCGAGCGTCGCGATCGAGGTCAGCGGAACGGTCCGGTCGTAGTCGAATAATTCGTGAAATTCAAATTTCAAACCGAGTGCCGCCGACCACGTGACACCACCCGCAGCAACCCACGCATCACCAGCGTTTTGTCCATTGGTGATATATTTCGTGTATGCTCTGTGGATACCGGACGGGATCTCGACGAGCTCGGACGGGTCGCTAATGATATGTTCATCCTTTACATTCCGTTTGATCGTCGCGAGCGAGCGGGGAAAGACGCCAGCGTCGACGAGTTGTTTCATAATGTCCGGTATTGTCCTATCTTTTTTTGAGACGGGGCGAAGGTCGCCCGGATCGCCCATGACGACAATGTATAAATTGGACCTAGCATCGAATCCCGCAAAGTATATTGGACTCACGGCGGGTCCAATAGATACAGCAGCGTGAATAAACGAATCCGTCTTCGTTTGCAATGTCTTGAGAGCTGATTTGAATGTAGTGCGCCCACCATGGACCGTATCGATCGTAGACACCACGACTCGGACACGCCCGGTGGGAGGGAGGGGGTTCACGTTGGCGACGCCGGTAAGCCGCCGCTTGAGTTTCTGAAGTTGGATGCGTCCGTCGTGGTTGACCCGAGTGTGGAAAACGATTCGCCGTCCAGGCTCCGAACCGTGACTTGACGCGTGTGTGAACTGATCGACTGGGATGTGCGTTTTGATATAATCGACAATATCCCGGGTCGGGGCGTACCCACGCGTGACGTCGACGCCGCGGGACCAATTGATTGGAGTGTGATATTGCAGGAACGACGTACGCGCCTGTCGTGGATCGCGCGCCGTCGTATTTGACTTTGAGTTGTTCATTACAGTAAAGCCAATATTATTCATCAAAATTCGACCCGGCCCACTGGGATGACGTACCACTCGTCACTCGCGTCACCACCGAATACACTCTTCTCGAGTACGGCCGATCGGTCAGACGGACCCGCCTTGATCGAAACACCACATTCGGCAATGAGCGTGTACGTGTATTGAGACTCGCCCGTTTTGCGCAATTTCCACCCCGTCCTCGGTACGGTCTTTGACATCGACGGGGCCAAACACTTTTCGGTACTCGTCATGTACGCGCCATCGCCGTTCAGATTTCGCACGTAGCCGGCAGAATTGATGACGAACAGTTGGGCGTATTCCTTGAATTCGAACGGTTCGATCACGACACCACCGAAGCGCGCCGCGAGGACACGCAGTTCCCCGTTCATCTCCCACGATTCCGCGTGGGCGATGACGTACGCCGTTGACGGAAACTTTGGTTCCGCGACCGGTTCGTCAACCGGTTTGGGCGCGACGGTTTCGATTGTGATATCTGGACCGCGGGGGCAGTTATCGAGTGCGCCAGATTTGAACAGTGTATACTTCGGCTTTCCGAGTGCACCGTACGTCTCGGCACTGATCCCGCGCAGGACACCGGCTTCGTATTTGAACATCTTCCCCGTCTTCGAATCGACGACGATAGCGCCCTCTGGGATAATTGGGCACTGTTTCGAAAGCGCAACGATCGTGTCGTACGCGACCTTGAGCGCTGTCAGTTCCCGAACGAGCGTTTCCTTGACCGACCGCGCCGCGTCGATCGCCTCGCGGTTATTCGTCGAAATCGCATCGAGTTCGGTTTGCTGCGCTCGCTTCAGCTCGACCATCTTCGTATCGTATTCGCTCTTCAGTTCTGTGATATCACGCTTCGTTGCATCGAGTTTCCCCGTCGTCGATGACACCGTCGCCTTGAGTTGCTCGTATTGCGCCTTCAATCCAGTGAGGTCGGCGAAGAGCTGATCTTTCAGCTTCGACGCTTCGGCTGCCGCGGCGGCGTTTTGCGCTTCCATTGCCCGTTTCTCGGCTTCAAGTGCGTCCTTGAGTTTTTGCATCTTCTCGGCGTACGCCTTTTCGATCTGGGCGATGGTATCCGGTGATGGGGTCGATGGGAGTGCAGCGCCTGCAGTCGATTCGTAACTGATAATAACAATGCCACTCGTTGTTTTGGTCCCGTAAGTGACGGATTCCCCAGTGATATCATCCGAAGTGGGGTTTAGGTCATTCGGCGGGGACCCCTTCACGAGTTCTGTTCTGCACAATTGAAGTGGCCTAGACACATTGTTCGAATAACTAGCGTGTGGTTTGTGTTGTGGTGTAGTGTACCATTCAGAAGGCCAACCTTGGGGATGATAATAAATACTGTCCGCCGGCGCATCACGCATTATCTGTTGCTCTGAACCATTCGATCCACGTCCCCCCAGCGCCTCCACACCTGCAAATGTTGACGGCGTACCGCTCTTCCCCTGATAACTTTGGAGTTGTGTCGATACCACTTGAGGACTCCCACCACATAGACGCGCACCAGACACAGCCGTTCGGCACGATGCAGAGACATCGCGACACGATCCTGGACGTGAGGTGGAATCTGTTGCACCGGGTTTACCGACCGTCACCGCGTACCTACCTGGTTGAAGGTAGTCCGCAAAGGCTCCTCGTTTGACTTCACCACCTGCCCCATCATATCCTCCAACGCCGCCAACGATGACATATCGAACGTGAACTGGTCTGTTTACAATGAATTCACCACTCTCTGTAAACGTATGCACCATTTGAGACGTCAGGCCAACGCGCGTGACCGTTCCGCCCGTGGCAACTTTGTCGGTTTCCATATGTACGTAGAGACTTACATATACAAAATATATTGTTTTTTTTGCGTCGGATACTCTCTAGAAGGTGGCACTTCCGACGGGAAGAATGTACCACGGTCCCGGTCGATGCGGTAATTACATCGTTGCTGTACCAACTGGGATGATAAACCAGTCATCGTCCGTCTTCTCGAGCGCGGGCTCCCTGGCACCAACGGCGGCAGACAGAGCCGAGCCACAATTGGAAACGAGCCCGTACGCGTATTTCGACCCAGCGGATTTCTTGAACTTCCACCCGGCATCGGGCGCGTCGACCGTCATCCCGGTGGCGAGACAACCCGTTTTGCTGGTCAAGTACAGTCCGCGGTCGGCCAAGTTTCGAATGAAACCGTCGTTATTGATCAGGAACACTTGTGCAAAGTCTTTGAATTTGAACGACTCGAGCGTCGCGCCACCGAACCGGGTGGCGAGGACTTTGAGCTCACCGCGCTCCGTCCATGATTTCCCATGTACAACGATGAAGAGCGACCCGTCGAATACGGGTGGTCCGGACGGTCCCGTCGTCGCAGGCGGTTCGGTCGTCGTCGTCTGGACGATATAGACCGGGCCGCGTGGGCATTTGTCGAGACTGCCAGACGGGTACGTCGTGTACGCTGGTGAACCGAGCACGCGGTACGTATCGTTCGACATCGGGCGGAGCTGCGCCATGTCGTATCTATATAATTGCCCATCCTTCGCGTCGACGACGATCGAGCCTTCTGGGATGGTAGGGCACGCCGACGAATTGGCGAGCAAAGAATCGTATTGCGTCTTCAGCGTCTTCATTTCGGAAATGAGTTGCTGTTGCGCCAGACGGGCCGCCTCGAGTGCGGTTGCGTTCTTCGAATTGAGCGCATCGAGTTCGGCTTTTTGTGCAGCTTTGAGATCGGTCATCTTCGACGCGTACTCCGTCTTGATTTGTGAGAGCTCGGTTTTCGCGTCTTCCAATTTCCCGGTCGCGTCAGTCACGGTCGTTTTGAGCTGATCGTATTGCGTCTTCAATCCGTTCAGTTCGGCGATGAGTTGATCTTTCAGCTTCGACGCTTCGGCTGCCGCCGCGGCGTTTTGCGCTTCCAATGCCCGTTTCTCGGCCTCTGCGGCGTCCTTGAGTTTTTGCATCTTCTCGGCGTACGCCTTTTCGATCTGGGCGATGATATCCGGTGATGGGGTCGCTGGGAGTGCCGCACCTGCAGTCGATTCGTCGTAGCGAATGACCACCATCGGTTTAAGGCCATACATTTGCTTTCCCCCAGTGATATCCGAGTCTTTTTGGGCGGCGGTATTCGGATTTTTGATCGATTTCCATGTTCTGTCGGCCGTGTTCATCGAATACTTATTGTATATTGCTTTATTTTCGACACAGAACTGCTTGCCATTGTTCTCTCGATACGGGTTGTAATTTGAACCGAGATTGTGGACATCCTGACGGGGTGCATCGGATATTCCCGGATGGGGGGCACCGCCATTTGCTGTTGCGATCGATGAGACACCAGACGCGTTCCCGGATTTAAATAGTCTCTGATACCCCGTCCATGGCTTCGTTTGTAGAGAATACGTCGAGTTCCAATTGGGTGAATCCCAACATTTTCCAGTCGCCACGTGATTATACCCGGTCCCGGAGATCTGCTTCTCGGTAAACGTTGTCGACCTGGGTCCGACCGTCACCTTATAGGTCCCGGGCTGGAGTTGGTACGTCGACGTCCCCTCCACGACGTCACCGACACCACCCTCCTGATCCAACGTACTCTTCTCGTCTGGAGCGGGACCTCCACCGCGCCCTCCCACAATGAGATAGCGAACGATCACGGGGCGGTGGACGGTGAAGTCGCCGCTCTTCGTGAACGTGTGCGTGAGATGACTCGATAGTCCGATCCGCTTGACAGTCCCCCCAATCGCGACGATATTTGAAGTGCTCATGACGAATGCCGCCTATTGTTTTGGCAAATATTAAAAAAAAATCAGTCTCGTCCGTTATTACTTGGGGGATGACCGAGCGCAAGCGGCTTGAACCGGTACTGCCGGTCGGCATTGTACACTTTGAGAATACGCCGACGTTGTGCGCGTGTAAAGTCATAGACGGTTCGTTCCCAATGGAAACTGCAAAAGTCGGGATCGAACTCGAGACCATACAACGCTTTTAGGTACAACCGGAACGCAGGACACCGTAATCGTTCGACATTGACAATCTCGCTGTACATATCATGCCTCTCGTTCCAGAATCGCTGCGTCGTAAGGTGCCCGTCCGCGTACGCGCCCGGCGCAAATCGACAGATGTTGAGCCGCTCGAGCTGGTCGAGGAATTCATCAATCGACAATCCGACCCGGAAGCAGCGGAAGCCGTGTTTCTTGTACCTCGAGTAGATTGATCCGAAGCGATCGATCGGGTCGCGAACAAATTTCAACACATGACATCCCTCGCGCTTTGCGGTACGTAAATCGCGAACAGTCACGGGTGGGGCGTTTCGCACGTACACATCCCATCGGTATTTGTGCACGAACGGGTGGTACGCTTTTGCTGCGTCGAGCAAGCCGAGTTTCTTGAACGTCGTCTCGACGACTTGGGTACAGTTTGCCTTTTCAAATGTAACGACGACGAGTCCGTCCCGTGGTCGTCCGACTGCATGGACCAATTCCATAATGGTATATAGTAATGCATGATTTTAGGAGAGCTTTCCTCTCAGATAGTTTGACATGTGTTTCTTGGCATCAAACGATTTCCCGGTGCGCTTGTCATACACGAGCCGCCACCGTGCCTGGATATGGTACCCAGACCCTGTCACGTCACCGGTTCCCTTGTAATGCGGGTTCTTCACCCGCGTCCGGACACTCTGATACAGATTCTTGCCATTTTTGCCGATGCGGACGCGTCCGATGCATCGAGACGCCTTCTCGCGAGGTGTCTTTGACGATCGGCTCTGACGTGAGCCAGTGGAATCGTCAACGGTCAGGCAAACAGCGGGGATCCTAAAGTGTGAGGGCTTGAGGTTCTGGATGTAGATTTTCATCGATTTCTTCGACTTTTTTGTCTGAGAACGCGTCACTGCCATGTTGATACCAAATGTTACTGTATACCCAACCGCAATATAATCTCTGTACACAATCTATCCACTGCAGTTCAAGCACACGGAATCATCATCGTCCGATACGTTCTTGACCGATAGTTCGGTATCCGCGTCCGTATTGAGCATCGCCGTCGTCACCGACCTGGAGATCGATACTTGTGCGGCGGTCGTCGCAGCCTTTGTCCTCAGGTAGTACATCCCAGTCTTGAGCCCTTTACCGTGCGCGTACAAATGCATCTTCTGAACCGTTTTGATCGATGGCCTCGACATAAAGACGTTCATCGATTGCGTCTGACAAACCCACGGCGCGCGTGCGGCGGCATGGTCGATGACCCATTTTTGCTTGATGTCCCACGCGGTGACGAAGAGCCGCTTGATATCGGGCGGGATGCTGGAAATTTGCTGGATCGATCCATTGTGGCGCACGATCTCGTTGATACGGTCGATATCCCACAACCCTTCTTGAATGAGGCGATCGACGAGTGGTTTGTAGAGACAAACGTACTCACCCGCGAGCGTGCGACGGACGTAGATGAGGGACGTAATGGCTTCGGCCGCTTCGACATTGCCACAAATTTGCGACGACGACGCCGTTGGCATGATCGCGAGCATGAGACTGTTTCGCACACCGTATCGCTTGATTTTGTCTCGGAGAAGACGCCAGGCGTACTCTGCGTCTGGATCGGCACCCCAAAGGTCAAATTGCATCTGACCCTTGGACATGGGCGATCCATCGTACGTCGAATATGGGCCATGCGTACGTGCAAGGTCACACGACGCGTCGACCGCGGCATAGTACATCGCGTTCTGGATCTTCCTCGATAGCGCGACCGCATCGTCCGAATCGTACGGGATCCCGAGCTTGATGAACGTATCATAGAGGCCCTGAATACCGAGACCGACTGGGCGGTGCGCCATGTTGGATTTCCTCGCCTTGTCGGATGGGTACATATTGACGTCGATCACACTGTCCAGGTTCGTCATCATAGCGCGGGTCACGCGCATCATCCCGGCAAAGTCGAATTCACCGTCGCGCACGAACCGAGAGAGACATACCGAGGCCAAGTTGCACACCGCAATCTCGTCCGGCGCCGAGTATTGAACAATCTCCGCGCATAGATTCGAGCACTTGATCGGCCCGATATTCTTCTGGTTGGATTTCTCATTGATCGCGTCCTTGTACAGAATGTACGGGACGCCAGACTCGATCTGCGCCGTACAAATCCGTTGCATGAGATCGGTGGCGTTCATACTCGTCTTTGCTCGTCCTTCGGCTTCGTACCGTTCGTACAGTTCGACGTACGCCTGACCGTATGCATCAGAAAGCCCTGGACAATCGTGTGGATCGAAGAACGACCACGATGCATTCGCCTTCACACGCTGGATGAACAGATCGCTCACCATAAGGGCTAGGAAGATATCGCGGGCACGTTTCGTCTCGTCGCCACCGGGGCGGCGAATATCGAGCAAGTCGATGATATCCGGGTGGTCAACCCCGATATAAACGGCGACGGCACCCTTACGCTTCCCGGATTGGTTGACGTACTGCGCGATCGAGTTGACGCAGCGGACCATCGGCAACAACCCGTCCGAAGTGCCGTTCGTGGTGGTGATCTTTGACCCGCGGCTCCGGACGTCGCCGATAAAGACACCCACTCCGCCGCCGAGTTTCGATACACGGGCGATATCGTGAAAGTTTTCAAAAATCCCATCGATCGAGTCGTCGACGGACATGAGGAAACACGACGCGAGTTGGTGCGCGCGCATTCCGGCGTTGAACAGGGTCGGCGACCCAAAGACGGCCTGCTTCGTCGACAAAATCTCATACGTCTCCGCGACGCGCTTCATATCGTATTGACACACGAACGACGCCACGCGGATGTAGACGTGTTGGGGACGCTCGATGGTGACACCATCAACCTTCCCACAGTAGAGTTTGAGCATCGTCTTGAACCCGAAAAAGTCAAATGCATAATCACGGTCGAAATCGAGCAGTGCATCCAACTCGGCTGCGTGTTCGTTGACGAACGCGAAGAATTTTTGGTCAAGTACGGGTTCGAGCTGTGCGTACACGTCTTTGACGGATGCGCACGTCGTTTTGTGAAGGTTCGACACGGATATACGCGTCGCAATCTCCTCATACTGCGGGTTCTCCAATTGCTTTGAAACGCAGATGGTCGCGGCAAGATCGTCGATCTCGCTCGTCTTCATGGAGTTTGACATGTTGCTCACAATCTCTTGCGTGATGAGTCCAACGTCGATGTCGACATTGGCTTCAGCGGCGATGCGGCGAATCCGCTCGGCAATCTTTTCGAAATTGACCGATTCGGTCGAATCGTCGCGTTTGATAACAAACATAGTTCTAATTCGATCTGGCATGACTGCTCTCTTCTGGCAACATTTGGTTTTGCCAGAAACATTGTATCAGGACCGGTTGGGTCGGTTGGGTCGGTTGGGTCGGTTGGGTCGGTTGGGTCGGTTGGACGCGGGGGTAGTTCTCGTCTTTGACATGAGGAGCTTGATTTCGAGCGCGTCGATTCTCGATAGAAGCTTTGCGTTTTCCCGACGGAGCCGTTCGTTCTCGGTATACAGATGATCATGGATCCGTTCATTGTTCTTGACAACAGCAAGAAGCCGTTTCTTTGTCATGGATTCTTCCTCCTGTGCCGAGAACCCATGGTACGTTGGGTTCACCTGTCCGAATACAAACTGTTTCATCACTATACCATCACGCAACAAAAATTATTTCCAGTCTGGGCGGTTGCATGTAAACTGAATCCCATCGACACGGTCGCCACAGGTGGCCTTGACACCCGTAATCACGTAGCCGGACGGGCACGCTTGTGTGGTGATATTACCAGTCGGTCGCCGCATCATCTGCGGTCCACTCGGACCGGAGACGGTCGCAACGTTTCCGCCGATCCACGCAGACCCGCCCGTATCATCGCCGGTATCGACCGGTGAGAGTTTCAATCCTTGGATGACACCGTCCTTCTCACGGAGACTCCATGCGTTGTAACCATACGGGCTCCCAGTCCAGACGACGTCCCACATCTTTCTTCCCGAGGACGGCTTGAGCACGTCGTTATCGGCATCGATTCCAGACGCGATTTCGAGCGCGACACCCGCAGCCGTGCCCACGGCCGTCGCCGCGATCGCGACCGCGCCAGGGGCGATCGCCGGTGGGAAGAACACGGCCGCAATGGCCGTTGCTACGGCGATCACTGGGGTCAGTGCGATCAGGAATTGACCGAGGTGGTCGGGGCGGTCGCGCTTCCCACACGTTGGTTTTTTGAACACGCGTCGAGTTTTCTGTGTTTTTGGATTGTAGCACCAGAACTGGAGCGCATTCGTATGCTCACCTTGTCCGTGGAAGCCGATGATATCGGTCACGTACTCTCCCGGTTTACACGAGTCCCCGATCGGTGTATGCCCTTGCATATTTCCGTACTCGCGCGATGTCCACGGCCCCGTCATCGCCGCTTTACCTGGCGTCCGCGTGTTGTCGACGACGTAGTTCGCCCGTCGCGATCCGTGCTGTATCATCCGGACGAAACAAAAGAACGCGATACATACGCAGTACATAATCAAGATGATCGACGAAGATGATGCCACGATCATACCGTAGGTGATGGTTCCCTCTAGACACGCGCAAGAAATTATAACGCTGCGAGGAGGAGTGAGAGAAGAATACTACAACACGCGAGACACATTGATGAGATCACAATCCACAATGGAGTGATCCTCCTGCCTTGTGATTGAGACGCAGCGCTCGAACCAGCCGCGTCGCCGTACGGATCACCGTACTCGCTACTCCCCGCCAGGACGAGATCGTCGCCACTCGCGCTCCCGAGTTGTGCGTTGACACCAGTTGCCCACAATCCAGTCCCGATTCCTTCGATCGCACCACTAATTGCAACCGTCAATGCACTGAATGCCATTCTCGTCCGATCGTATTCTACAGTAAAGGCAATATAATCGTTTTTCTTGCCGTAGTGTAGAACATGAATATCGCCATCCTTCTGATCGTACTCGTCGGGGTTGTCGTCCTATCCTCATCGAGTACATTCTCCGTCGTCATGATGTCGGGGGGTATCGTCGGTGATGTTGGTGGCGATGCGACCGCGTCGGATCAACTCATTGGCGTGACGTCCGACGAGAAAAACGAGAACATCCCATCACTGACCGAATTCACACCAGACGGGTGTGTCGTGTTCGCCGACAATTCGGACGGGACAGGTGGGCTCGAGAACAACACGTTCTGCTTGGACAACGGGCACACCTCATTTCAAATCAACAACTTCAAGACGCGCGGGTTCAACGATAAGATATCGTCGATCGGTGTCGGGCGGGGTGTGGGTATGACGGTGTACGAGCACGCGAATTTTAAAGGGGCGAGTCACACAATCGAGGGACCCATGTTTGAGGATATTGCTGATACGTGGCGAAACGACAAGGCGAGTAGTATGAAAATGTATGTTCTCTAACTCCATCTGTTTTTTATGTTGCTCAGTATCAATAACGCTACCATGGCAGAAAACGGAGACGATGGTCAGATGATGATTGTTCTCCTTCTAGGAGTCGTTGTGATGATGTGCGTGTCATCGTGCTGCTCGTCTCTACTCACCGCATACGCGAACGAGTGCGATACAGATGGTATGTTTAGCATGTTTGCAGGAGATTGGTACTGGAATCTCGTCCCGAGTCCCGGGGTCCTCGGATGTACCGCCGGTGGTACAACCGACGCGTCCGCCACGGTGAATACGGTCGAGCAAATCGTGGAGAATAAGAGCAACCAACCGACGACGTCGGGGGAATCGACCGACTCGAAATGCGATATCGGAACAGAAGCAAACTACGAGTATCGCGTACGCGAGAAGAATTCCAGCGGGGAATGGAAATGCCCGAATGGGTGGACGGATACGAAGTGCGGTCTCGTCTCGAACGCCGATGGTAAATGGGTCGATGGGGATGAGACTGGAGCAAAGCAATGTATAAAACCCAAGAGCGGAAAAACCGGGTCGTCCAACAATGGGACGTCCAGCGCAAATTGCATTACCATCTTCTCGGACTACAATTACGACAAGACCAATCGGCCCAAAGGTGAGCATACACTTTGCATTGACAGCGGGAACAGTGAAATGAAGATTCCAAACCTCAAAAACGTCAAAAGCGGTCGACATCATTGGAACGATCGTATTTCACATGTCTCAGTTCCACAGGGGATTACACTCTCATTATGGGACAATGAAAAATGGACTGGAAAGCAGACGGAACACATTGTCGGTCCGGTGAACAGAAAGTCGCTCCGAGAAATAAAGTACAAGAACGGCCAGGGTGGCAACATCAATGCGGAAGCAACCACTTTGCACTTTTGGAAAAACAACGACGCATCGTCAGCGTCGACCCCCACGACCAGCACATCGTCAACGGGAGGATGTAATTACAATTCGAAATCGGACAAAGTGTGGGTGTTCGAGAATGATAAGTATAAGGGCAATTGTCAGTCGTTCGGTAACGGGAATCATAACCTGGCACTCAAATCCGTCGGTAGCCTGAAAATCCCCAAGAAATCAAAGCGGCGGGTGAAACTCTGTCAGGAGTACAGCCAAGGCGGATCGTGCAAGTACTTCGTGAAAGATACCCCAAAAATGTTCTCATCACACAAGAACGCCAAGTCGGTCAAGGTGTACAAGTAAGTACTCGAGTGCGTGAAAACACCGTGAAAAAAAAAAGTCGCTATTTTACTGGCAGCAGCGTGCCACTAAAATGATCGAAACAAATACACCGCGCCGTATCGTATTGAACGCGTCAAATGTGGCGGGGTTTGTCAATCAACATCCATACAAACCACGAACCGAAGCGTTTATGAGCGCATGGAAATCGTCAGATAAGACATCATATTTTCGCGCCCATAACCGGAACGGTGTCAAGACGATCGAAGACGAACGCCGCGAAATTCGGGAGGCTTCGAAACTAATTCAAGACGACCTACCACCCGACGACCTCCTCAAGGTGGTGAAAAACACGGCGTATAACCCGGATTCTGTACACTTTTCGTCATCGTCCGCTGACGTGACGGCACGCCAAATCGCAGAAGAAGCGAGGCGCGTCGCGTATACGTCGCATGGCGATGCAAAGGAAAATGCAATCATCGAACGCGTCAACACCATCTTGAACCTGGAGTTTACCAAGGACGATGATGCCTTTTTCAAACGAACGATCGGTCGGACGATGGCAGGGACGCCGATCGTGCTCCAGGGCAAGATCGACGGTATGTCAGCCGACGGGTCGACGATCCTCGAATGCAAGGCAAGAGTTCACAAATTATTTCTCAAACCACGTGGGTACGAGTTAATCCAGACGCAAACATACCTGGATCTCCTCCCGGGCGCTCGACAGGCACTCCTGGTCGAGGCAATATTCAACGTCGGACGCATTCCGTCGGTGAACCTTATCGATGTCGAGCGAGAGGAAACGCACACATGGACACCGCTCATGTACGCGGGTGCCGATGCACTCGACCGGGTCATTCGCGACCCCGCGCTCCAGGATGCATTCGTCAATAGCCCGCGACGCGGGGCGTTTATCAAAAAGCTCGTATGCCAATCACTCGAACAGTACGTGTAAAATTCTATCCACTGACTCTTGATCGCGGTCGTCGGGCGGACGGTGCCGGCGGTGTTGATCGTGTCGGTCTCGTCGGCTGAATTTGTTGCATCGGCCGATTACCGGTGGTCGCCCGTTTGGTCGGGCGGTCGGGTTGGTCGTTGCGTTCCCGCACATCTCGCACATCTCGCACATCTCGCGTGCGCTTCGTACCTTGGGGGTGGTAAATTCGTTTCTCGATGCGTTTCACTTGGAGCGAAATGCGTTTGAGCTCTTCGGCGTTTCGTGAACGAAGTCGTTTAAGCTCATCGATCTCGCGTTTCTGTCGTTCGATATTCCGTTTCGCCGCGCTGGCGCGTGTACTGGGCCCGCGCGTATTCGAGTGGACGTAGACGGTGGACGGTGTACAGTATGGGACACCCGACTTGAGTCCTCGTTTCACGGTACCGGTACATTCACCCGTCTGACTCAATTGTGTTCCGAAATTCGCGAGCTTTTTCGCAGTCGCACCCTCGCGCTGGATGCATTTACCGCTGTTGGGGTTGAAGACTTTTCCTGGGCCACAGTCGATCCGAGACATTATTTACACTATATAATAGCAATATTTTTACAAAAACGAACGACGCGGGTTCAGTTGCTTCCTGCGCCGGACGGGTATCGGCAACGACGGGGCGCGCTTGGCAGTCCCCGCCTTGATCTGCTTGGAGAGAACCGACTTGGGCGCGCCGATGCGCGTACTGACGGCACGGGATCGGGTACTACGACGCGGACCGGTTGCGAGCATTTTCATTTCGATCGCGTTCAATTGCTTGGCTTGCCGATTCAGTTCTGCTTGTTTTTTACGAAGCCTCAGGATTTCAATGATATCCTTCTCCGGCATCTCACGCCCCTCGAACACGTAGCGGTGCGTCACGCGTGGATTATTCCTCTTGAATGTGGGAAAGTGTTTCAGGAAGTCTGATTTATTTTTTACATAGACGTCTCGTCGCATGCCCCGGTTCGTCCTATACCCGGTCGAGCCAGTGGACGCGCCGCGTGGGACGGGAAACTTCAATTCGACTGTCATGGTATATAGATGCAATGTTTTAATACCGGTACACGAGCGTTCGGCGAGCTCTGGGTTTATTGGGAATTTATTGGTGGGTGTCGGTCGATTAACGAACCTTCCATTTATTCGGAACCCACCCGCGGCGCGCGGCCCTGGTCGTCAGTTTCCGGATACCGGGGGAGTTTTTGTAGGAAAACCGTTTGCCCGACGCGACGCGCGCATTGAGAACGTGGATCCCGAACGAGTTGATACCGAGCTTTTTCCAAGCGGTTTGGTGGACGTCGATGAGGACCTTGCCTTGGCGGCGCGCCAACGATTTGTTCTTGTGACAATCACCGTCGGCACATTCGTCCGTTACGTGACCGTAAATCGTTTTCCCGGTGTCCTTGTTCTCGAGACGAATGACCTTGTACTTTAATGTGTTGACACGATCAGTATATACCGCGACCGGGTAGACCATCACCGACTTGGACCCGAGCTTGACGCGGGCCGGGTACTGTTCGAGACGCGTCCCTGCGGCACCGAGCGTCCCGCGGTACATGGTCGCGAGCGCTTTAAATGCCCGCGCGCGAGTCGCGAGCAATAGGAGCGAGATGGCGAGCAATTTCATGACGTGCATCATTTTGGTTCAGAATGTTTTTTAGTGTGTTACGGAAGCGCGTCACACCCACCGATTCGAAGCGTTCGCACGACCAGGGGGTCGAAAGGGTCGTGTGCTTCCACCACGCCCATTTTATTATTGTATACATATACAGTACTGTATGTGCACATAATAATGGATAAACTCCCGAACGAAATGCATGCGCTGGCGATCAATCGTCTCGATCGCGCGTCCCAAACTCGTCTCAAGCAGGCGTCGAAGGAAATGCGTCGTGCGGTAAACGATACAGGACCACCAACAGGTGTCTACAAAAACGGGACCGGGCGGTACCAACAGTTCTGGAAACGATCAAACCTGTACAAATGCGCCGACACGATTTTCGGTGTCAGGGGATCGTACGAACGTATTACGAGGTATATGGAAGTCCACAACACCATGCCGAGAATGGATATGGGAGCAGACATCCTCCACGTGATGAAGAAATGGTACGCGAATGGGACGCTTCTCCGCAGTTTCCGTGACTACCACACAATGAAGGGTGACTTCAAGAAAGTCGCATACAATGATGACGAAACCAGTCGCAAAAAGGAGGATATTCTGTTCCCGAAGGCGTTGCGTCGCGACTTTAAGAACAGAGTCGTTCGGTTGCTGAAACAGTGGTCTGAGCGCGATAAGCGGTATGAAGATACATATCACATGGTCATGCGGAAGAAAAGGCCGTACACCGCCGAGGAAGAGAAAATGCACAGCGATCGAGTCCTCGACGCTGCCATTATCCAGGCACTGTCGTCAGAACTTTTCATTGATTTGACAAAGGACCGGTTCACCGATAAAAATGGAAAGGTCAGGACTATCGACCAGAAAGTCGCCGATCTCGTCAGACTTTGCCCAGCAAAGAAATGATCTGGTGATCAGACTTATTGAAATCGACCAGGCGGCTCTCGCACACTCTATTACAGTAAATCCAATAAAATGAGTTCCACAACGATTTGCTCGAACATTCGTACTCCCAGAACGTACCGCGCGACGTGTCCGGGAAGGCCGACATTCCGTCGGATTGGCCGGATTGGTCGACGTACCGACCGGTCCGTCCGGGCGCGTGGCGTGCTTGAGACGATCGGGTTGGTATCGAACGCGTCGATCGTCCATGAGTTCGGACACCTCGTTCGCGCGAAACATGTCGGTGCAGGCGTCAAGTACGTCACGGTCGGTATCGGTCCAATCATGGCGGCGTTCGAAGATAGAGACGGGACGCTCTTCGTCTTACGCGCGTTCCCGTTCGGTGCACGGGTCGTATACGACGACGATTTCGAGTCGACGTCGGGAATCGACCGCGCGTCGATTTTTCTCGCCGGTCCCGTCGCAAACGTGCTCTGTGCAATGTTCATGAGCGCCATGTTTTTCGTGACGCACGACCACATCGTCGTCGACGACGGTGCGAGCGTCGAGCGCGTGATCACCAACGGTGCGGCGTCAAAAGCTGGGATAATTGAAGGCGATAACATCCAGAGCGTCAACGGGATACCGATCGTCGCGGATGAAGCGTCGTATGCGCTCGCCGCGACCGAGATGTCGGTCGCACCCGAGCTCGAGTTTACCGTCGTCCGGAACGACGATCCGACCCGAGTGACGATCGATACCGGGGCGACGAATGGTCGTCTCGGTGTCGAACTCAAACCACGCGTGCATACAGATGAGATTATGTCGTTCCTCGAAGTACCTGGGTTGGTCGGTGAAGATCTCACGACCACGATCGGCGCGACGACGGGCGCGGTCCGCGACTTTGTCATGCGCGATGTCTCGTCGAAACCGATCAGGGCAGAGGCGCTTCTCGAGTCGCCATATTACGCGCTCGAAATGGTCAACCTGAGCGTCGCAATCATCAATATCGTCCTACCGGGTCTCGACGGCTGGCGAACCGGGTCGGCGCTCGTCGACCAGGTCGTCTCTCTCGTTCTTCAGTATCAGAATTCAAAGTAGTGATGATTTTTCCAGATTAAAAAAAATGAAAAAATCACAGGGTTCCAATTTCGGGCTGGTTCACGCGTCGCGCTTTCGCTTCCGATGAGAAGCTTTCGGGCTGTTAATCACCCAATGGATCACATTCTGCCGCGCGACCGAGACGCGGGCTTCACCGACGACGCGATACAATGTATCAAGGCCCCCGTGACTTCGCAGGTATTCGAATACGCACATATCATCGACGTCGTCACCCAGGATATCGCGAACGCGCTCGACGCGCTGTATCGGATTGAGCGTCAGATCTTTCGACACCATGGCGGCATCGTATCCGCGCTGGCACGTACCCAAAAACGTCATATCGAGCAATTCGATGAACGAGCAATTTGATATTCGAGCAAATCCCGTCCGGGTGGTAAGATTTTATTTTTTTATGCGACCGAGGTTGCATGAAAAATAAAATGATATCCACTATGTATATCATCGACGAACTCATGCCGAAGCGTCCAGCGAACCAGTCGGGTAACGCACCACCGGTGACAAAGCAAGCGATTCAGCGCGAGATCCGGTCGGCCGAGCGCGAGATCGACCGTCAACTCGCGAATATACGCAAGTTGAAGGAAATGGAGTGGCGCCTGAGCCGGGTCGGTATCTCAACCCGCGGGAAAAAAAGTATAATTTGACATCTCGACACATGTGCCAGTCATAATATTCATCCTGGAACATCTCCGCGAGCAAAATGGCGACCAATAACCAGATCATCCTCCATTCCGATTTCGCACCGCGCGAGCAAATGACTTTTTCGAGCATGGTCAAGACGGCCAAGGGGCAAAAGCTCGTGTACATCAATACGCCCCAGAAGCAGAAGGTTCGCGTGCAGACTCCGGCCATGCGCGCAATCTTCGGCCTCAGCCGCTTTGACGACACCAACACTGGCAACTCGAGTTTCTCGCTCGACTTGTCATTCAACGGGCGCAGTGAGAACCCCAAGCTGGATAAGTTCCTGACGACGCTCCGCGATATGGATTCGTACCTTCTTGACATCGCGCATGAGCGTTCGAGTGAGTGGTTCGGGAAGGAGATGAGCAAGGAAATCCTTACCGAGTTCCACAAACCGTGCGTTAGGGACGCTTCCGACCCGAAGTACGAACCAACCGTTCGCCTGAAGCTCACGCCGTATAGCGAGATTTACGACGAGACCAAGCAAAAGGTTGACATGGATCAAATCGTCAAGGGAGCCGTCGTACGCGCGATTATTGAGCCAACGTTCTGGACCGTCAACAAATCGTTCGGCGTCTCACTCCGCGTTCTCCAGCTCGAGATCATCTCGAGGCCAAGCGGAGTTTCCGGGTTTGCGTTCGCGGCGGACGATGACGATGCGGGCGGAGACGCGATGCAGACCGATGGAATGCAGTTTGTCGATAACTAAGTGTGTTTTTTCGTCGTTTTTTTAATAATGTCAGTATTCAAACAACATGGCAGATCTTGCATCGAACACTATTACAACTCCCCAAGACGTCCCAGACGGGCACATCGAGGACGTTCCGGTCGGTCCAGACGCTCCCGAGTCTCCAGGCGCGGTCGCTGAGGACGTGGTGGTGGATGAGGAACCACCCCAATCGGTCAAAAGGAAGCGCGTCTCGAAGTACACGGCGATCGCTAAAGCAACTTTCGCAGATCACCTCGAGCTCGATGGCGATGTGTACGTCGCGAATATTTCACCATCCCTGAACATTCTCTCGCCGACCGTGACTCTCGTCACGAGTCTCATTGACGACGACGGCGAATTGGAACAGTATGCGACGTTGAAGTTGAAGAAAACTCATGCCAAGCTCTTCAAGGAATTCGAGGAATCGCTTCTCGAGACGGCAAAGTCGAAGAAGCACGAGTGGTTCGGTTCTGCCGACATCCCAGACGCGCTCATCGAGTCGAGTTTCAAATCATTTGTCAATCTTGATGACAAGACAGTGGTCGTGAAAATCGACGATGGAATCGGCGGCAAGACCAACGTCGCCAAGGGGACCAAGATCAAGGCAGTGCTAACGGTTAACTTCGCGATCTTCACGCGCACCCAGTTTGGCGCGCCGTTCACTCTCGAATTGATCAAATCGATCGAGAAGAGCGAGAGCGAGTACCTATTCGACCCAGAAGAGGACGAGTCACATGCCGCGATCACCGATGCAGGGATCCTCGGACACCTAAGCACTGAACGTGTCGTCGAACAATTCTAGTTTATTATCTTGCCATAGTCCACGATACTGTAAAGATGATGAAGCAATATAACAAGCTGTTCAAAGCGATCCTGATTGTTGCCTTCGCGTATATTATGTACCGGCTATGGAAAGCGTGGCGTCAATCGAAGATGATGGAGGCGTTCGCCGCATCCGATCCGCGAGATTTTCTGTACGCCACCTTGCCCGCCAAGGACATGACCGTCGGTAATGGCGTCACGCCCAGACCAGCCGGCGCGACGATGGCACCGTTGCCAAAGGCGATTGGAGTCTCGACCGATCTGATGCCACCGCCCACGCCGGTTGTTGAGAACGACTTTGCCGAGTTTGCTCCGAAGAACGCGCTCGCCGACCGCAACTTCCTAGAGGCTGACAAAATGATTGGCATCGATACGATTGAGGGAAGCCTCAAGAATGCTAACTACTCGCTCCGCGCCGACCCACCACTGAAAAAGGATGACAGTATCAGTCCGTGGATGGTCAGTACTTTCACACACGACTCGCGTCGCAAGAAGCTGGATTGCTAGTCGAACACGAACGGGAAAAAACAAAAAGACCAAAAAAAAAATACAGTAGGAAGAAACCAGAAAAATTAAATCTGGTTTCTAAAAATGCACCCATCACCGCGGTCATCGCGACCATCAAGGCAATCGCGACTGACTCCAGTATCGTTTCATCTCCCGCGCATCCGCGACCGTACCCCATCGGGAAAAAACGATAAACACCTACAGCGCGATATCGACGTCCGGATGGGGATACATGCGCCGTACGACGCGATCGTACTCTCGAGCGGCGGCGCGCGCGGTATCGCACAATTCGGCGCGCTCGATCTCCTATACACCAAGTACCCAGAGGCGGTCGAGAACGCACGGTACTTCATCGGTTCTTCAGCCGGCGCGGTGCTCGCTACGTTGCTCGCGATGGGAATCACACCGCACGACGCATTTATCGGGCACGTCGTACCGTTCAAGTATCGACGAAGTATCCGGCTCGATATGCTCGGTACGCTGTTCGGAATCGAGACGAGTGGCAGTCTCGATTCGTTCCTAGCCGGCGTGGTCGATCGTGACATCACATTTCGAGATGTGTACGAAGAGCACGGATCCGTTCTCTCGATTATCGGGACAAATATCAGCAAGGCGACGAGCGTGATCTTCGACGCGGTCCGGACGCCAGATATGCCAGTGTTCGACGCGTTACGTATCTCATGCAGCGTCCCAATCCTGTTCCCAACCGTGCGTATTGATGGCGAGTACTTCGTCGACGGTGCCGTCTCCGACCCGTTCCCGGTTGGCGTTGCGATGGACGTGTACGGTTGCCGCCATATACTCGGATTGCGGTTTGACCACTTCGCCGCGTCGCTGAGTACCGAGGGGAATTGGAAACTCGACGATTACATTGGCGCAGTTATTGATACGATGATCCATTCATCGTCGATGAGCGTACCAGCGCGTCGCGGCGTGGTCGCGGATATTGTCACGATCGTGACGCCGGACGATATCGGCGGGGTCGATTTTTCTTTGTCGACTAGGAAAAAGTACGAACTCTTCGATGCCGGTGCGGAATCGATGTTGTCATATTTGAAGAAGAATACCTAATTTGCAGTAAAGGACGACCGAGACCCCGACCCGACAGATCTAAATAAAGTTTTCGACCAATGTCTTCGAGCGAGTTCAAAGAAATCGCGAGCGAATACAAATTGCTCGCACAGCAAATCACCACCATGAACAAAGAGGTGAAGGCGTTGAAGGACAAGAAGGACGAGATCGGTGAGACGATCCTCTCGTTCATGTCGTCCAACGACATTGACGAGTGTGAACTCGCCGGTGGTGGTAAAATCACCCGCAAGGTTTCGAAGCGCACCGAGGGGCTGAAGCCAGAGTTCGTTCTGGATGAGCTCAAGACGCAACTCGGCGACGACGCCAAGGCGGAGCGTTCTCTCCAGTCGATCAACTCGAAGCGTACGATCGTCGAGAAGGAGGTGATCTCACTGTCGCTCCGTGGTGGTTCGAGTGCGTAAAATACTACCATTTTTTTAAAATGTAAGCGTATCGTATCTTACAGTATCAGCAGTATGACGAATTCAAAATTGAAGAAAATTCTCGAGAACCTCAAGAAACTCGGCGTCCCGTTCAAGAATGCCAAACGAATTATCCGCGGTTTCGAAGGTGCCGGGGAACTGCGAGACGAATACGCCGACATGATTGGAGAGGCGAACGCGAACCCAAAACCGACACACAAGACGATTGAGCTCTCGACGGATATGAAGACGTGGAACGCCCGTGGTCACCCGCGTGTCAAGCCATCGCCCGACGCGATTACGATCTCGTTCCCGAAGGGCGGGTACGCATCAGCGGGCGGGACGAATATCAAATGCATCCCGGACGGGATCGAGAAATCACGCGAGGTCGAATTGTCGTACTCGGTCTTCATCCCGCGGGGTTTCGATTTCAAGAAAGGAGGGAAAATCGGAATTGGATTCAACATCAACGACGGAACGGGTGGAAAGACCTGGCGCGAGAACGACGGGTCGTTCAGGTTGATGTGGCGCCGCGGCGGCCAAGCCGTCGCGTATTTATATCTTCCAACGGACCAAGGTCGTTACATTCCCGGCAAGGTCAACTGTCCGCTCCTCAAAAACCAGGGTGGCGAGTTCATGCACGCGATATCGAACAAGACGCCGTATGCCGGACTGGACCTGTTCCGGTTCACGCCGAAGAAGTTGTATTTCAAGCGAGGCGCATGGAACACGATCGTGATGTCAGCGTCACTGAACGACGTCGGTCGGAACAACGGGAAACTTTCGCTCTCCGTGAACGGGAACATGGTGCGCGTGACCGATATGACATGGACGGCGAACCCGGACGACAATCAGTTTACGCAGATTCAGCTCGCCAATTGGTTCGGCGGCGGCGACGCGTCGTGGGCGGCGGGCAAAGATGAAGAGATCAAGCTAAAAAAAATTCAGTATAATTTCTCGCTCTAAATAATATGCGAATGAACAGTGTACAAGCAAATAGAATGCACGCTGTGCATAGGACGCGCCGGATGGCGGTGACGTGCAATGCAAAAAAAGAACCGATCGCGTCAAAGTACTGTTTCCTAGCGAAAAGCGTGATCAACACCTCCACATCCGCATCCGGACCGACACGGACGCTCGGTGTGATCTTTGGATTCAACAAAACACCCGACGTCGCCGCACACATCGATATGGTCGGTCGGTCGCTCGAAAAGAAAGGCGACTACGCAGTCGACGAGACCGAGCTCACCTTATTACCGATTTGTCCGGTTGAGGTATCCGACTCGGTCTATATTCAGTTTTTCGATGATGCGGACGCGCCACCCGAAGCGCTCGAGACGCTCGAGACACTCGAGACACTCGAGACGGATGATTCGGATGAAGACCGTCGCGATTGGTTCGCCCCCATCGATTCGGATGAGGAACCAGACCCGATCTAGATAATATTGCTTTGGTGTAACTACAAAATGCCACCGAGATTTCCTCCATCCGAGGTTGAAGACATGATAAATATATCGTCCGTGACCGACGTCGTCCAGTCGCCACCAGTACGACGGGGGTCGCGCCGGAGGGGCGGGAGTGTCGCGTCCAGTAGATCGCTGCCGACTGTACGGACGATGCGTCGTACAAAGAGCGAGTCGGTGAGTAGTACTCGAAGTCGAGTCGGCGGTCAGCAACGAACACGTAGTCTCGATAGTCGGCTTCTGAAACAACATAATCAGCGGCAAGTACGTGCCAGTGGAAGGGGGACGCCGTCGCGCCCCCGGAACAGCGCGTTTAACACCGTCCCCGCGGCGAACGAGTATACGAGCAAGGCGATGAACGGGATCGTGCGCGATTTGAGACAACCACAACGGGTGAAAACGCAGAGGTACCCATCATCGAGCGTTGCGTCGTTCAAAGGTGTACCTCAACCCATCGTCGCGGCAATCAAGCGTCTCGATAAAGAACACGAAGCGTTGCGGCAATCGATTCTACACGACGATGGTGAGTCCGAAATTGCGTTGCTTCAGTCTAAGGAAAAGATGACGCTACTCGAATCGTACCTGGAGAATATCGACGCCGCGATCAAGCGCGACGACTTATCCGAAACGACACGGATCGTTCGATCGTATCAGGCAGACAAGAACGAATTGAAACGGAGGCACGCGCGCATCCGCCAGGAACATACTCAACGCGAGAAAATCAGGGACTTGATCGAGTCGGGTGATGGTGAAGGTATCAAGAAATTCATCAAAAACGACCGTCGAAAGAAGGCGATTAACAAAGTCACCCCCGAGCTGACGGGGTTGATCGAGCGCGGTGACTACGATAAAGCGCTCAAGATGTGGACGAAGCGAATCAATGTACTCAACACCGAATCGAATTCGAATTCATTCAAAAATCGCGCAAAGGACGCGATCAAGAATGGGAAGGGATTCGGGTCGGCGTTCAAGCTCAAAGTTCGCCTACCATCGTTTTCAAAACCGGAAGCACAATGGCAACGTCGAACACATTGAATATTGAAAAAAAATGCCTACGACCACTACGACCACTACGACCATTACGACCACTACGACCATCGCGGTCATTACTGGGTCGACCGGAAACAAATTGCTTGCAAAGAATCTCGAGTCGATTAACGAACTCGATATTCCTCCAAACTGTCGGGTCGTCCACTATGTCGTCGCCGACGGACCACAATTCGTCGACGAGACGAAACGTATCGTCGATTCACATACCCCATGTTCCGCGCGCATCACGCGTCATGTTGTCGAATTACCCGAGAACACGGGTGGGACGGGGTACTTGTGTCACCGCATCATCGCAGGCATGACGTACATCGTAAACCAAGACTATCTCATGGTCCTCGACGAGGACAACGAAGTCGAGTCATCGCATGTCATCGCCCACTTGAACGCGATCGGACCGTACCGATGGTCGTTTACGTTGCGTTCGATCATCGACGATACGTCGGCGCACATCTGCTACGATACGTGCGAATCGATTGGCAACATCCGACCAACATGCCTCGGACCACATGACCGCCTGGTCGATACCAACTGTTTCATGTTCCGGGTGGACCTCGCGCGCGAACTCGCACCGCTCTGGATTGTCAAAGCGCGCGAAGCCGGAAAACTCGAGGCGGACCGGCTGATCACGCAGACACTCATCCAGCATGAACCAGCGTGTGGGTCGACGCGCGAGTTCACCGTCAGGTACCGCGCCGCAGTCCGCGAGACGGTCGATGGGGTTGGTGGGAGCGTCACCACCGATTTTTTCAAACGCGGCAACGAGTATCTACCCCCGTGGTCGAACGACAACGTCGATCTCTACGTTTTCCATTTCCACCCGGACAAGACAACAAAGTCATTGAAAACGGGCAATGATCCGCTCGCCGAATGGTGCTTGACGATCTTCGACGATGTCAAGAACGCACACGTCAACTTGATCGATGGGTACGAATCGCAGCACGCACTCCCCGTCGATGCTATATGCCTAGTCAACATGTGCCATCCGTCGACCGTACCGCTCGATTACCTCTCGCAACTCAAGGCAACGACGCACCCGGATCTCAAAGTCATTGTCGCGACACTCGAAGGACCGAACGTTCGGCATAGCGATCAGTGGAGCGCGGCATTCGTCAAGAAACACGCTGACGTGGTGTTGACGTTCTCGAAACCGTTCCTCGACGACCCATCGGTCGTCACGTGTTATATGCCGCACAACGCCCGGTTCGTCTCGGCGTCGACGATGCAGTCGGTTCTTCGAGATAATGCCGGGCCGGGAACCGGATCGATCGCAATGGTACTCGAGAACCGCGGAACGACTGGGGCGTATACGGTCCACGACGACGTCCCGTGCACGACCATGGACGCGTACCGTGCCAGGTTTGCGACTGGGATCGGGAACAGGCTCACTGTCGTTGGGGGTGGATGGGTCCCGTTCATTGAGACCGAGACAGCGACTGGACACCCAGTTCCGCAACTCGGGTACTCGATCGCGAGACATACGGATTCAAAGACGCCGATCGATACGTACATCAACCATGATTTCGCACTCATCATCGAAAATTGCGGTGGTGAAGGTGCGACCGGGTACATCTCGGAAAAATTCGGAGACGCGCTGATGGCTGGAGCGGTCCCGGTTTACTGGGGGGAGAACCTGGACGGGGTTGAGTCGTCATCTGGTCCGTACGCTGAGATGCAATCGGGGAGGGGTATTTGGTGGTTGGACGCGCGCGAGTGTCTTTCGTTCGGGGCAGACGATGCGCCGCTCGGTGAGAAGCTCGGGTTGTTCCTGGATACGATCACACCGGAGCGTCTCGATGAGATGAAAAGTCTGGTACGTTCACATCGCGAAGCGTATCTTCGCGGCGTGGGAAGCCAGGCGTATGCAAACGCACTGGTAGACGCAATTAATATTTTGAATTGATCGTAAACATAACTTACAGTGCGGCGTTGGAGACGGTCGCGACGATCGGGACCTTGCGCTGTTGGAGGCGGAACACACGAACAGACGTGAAGATCACCAGCATGGTCACGATAAACGTGATCAGCGCGCCGAAGATGTTGTCGAGATCAAACTTCGGGACGGACGTGGTCCGGATCGCGGTCACGAACGGCATGATTCCATCGCGGACAAAGACGCGGGACAGGTCAAGCGTCGACTGCGCCAGGAGAAACCCAATGGCGGTTCCAGGCACGTTCTGGTCTTGGACGAAATCCTTGAAAGAGAGGACGAGCTCGTTGTCGAGAATAAAGGACATTATTGTATGAGTGGTACCACCATGCAACATAATAATGAAAAATCTTGCGCATGAGTATACACGCATGCTCGATTCCAAGTTATTTTTGAGCCGAAACGGGTATAGTCCGCGGGTCTGGGGTCCGTCGCTCTGGTTCGCCATGACGATTATCGCGTCGAATTATCCGCTGGTCCCGGCACGGGCGGACGAGGCTTCATACTATCGTTTTTTCGATAATCTCAGGCGGGTGTTACCGTGTAAGAGTTGCCGGGCCGAGTATACGAAAATGATCAAGAAGAGCGAAAATCCCGAACTCCGCTTATCCCGCGCACTGTTCCATCAGGCAGTGACGGAGGCCCCGGGCGCGGCGCGGAAACGCGTGTTCACGTGGATCGTCAAGATCCACAACGACGTCAATAAACGGCTGAAGAAGCGGCGGAAGACGAGCGTTTCGTTCTGGGCAAAGACGTACGCATCACTCCGGCTCGAGACGAACAAAGTCAATGCGCTCCGGTTCCCTACTGGAAATTTGTGATTTTGTGGGTTTAAGTCAGGTACTTACCAATTCGATTTCCAAATTGAATCAATACGATGATTCCATTCGGTGAGATCAAACAATTCGGTCTCGAGAGTATTGAGATCGAGTACAAACTGGGGAAGCTTTCACGCGCGCAATTCGAAATGGTCCGGCGGCACGTCGAACAAAACGCGACGTACGCGATGTCATCGACCACGCGACATGAATTCAATGGGTCGGACGCGCGTCGCGAGTATGACGGCCCAGGGACAACTCACGGCTACATAACAGTGTATAAACAACGACTTGATGATACGACTGGCGATGATGGGGTGCGGTGTACCGTATCGCTCGAACGACATGGCGATGACGATACGTCGGCGCCATATACCATGTACAGGGTGAAGATACGGGATTCGTTTTGTTTACTGGACGGTGCAGTTCGTATCGATCTCACGCGAATCGAGACAAACGACCCGCGATATAGCGACGCTGACGACTATGTATACGAGGCGGAAGTCGAGGTCGATACGTCTGCACCCGCGATTCTCGTCTACCCAATCGAGTACGTGATCGACCGAGCACGCCAGTTTGCGCTCGAGCTCTCGAAAATATCCTGAAATGTTGTAATTACATGCGAAACGCGATCAAGAGTATAAAGTGACCATGTCAGCGTTGGGATCATCAAATCCAAACATCCCACATCGTTCGTCGCCGTTTGGCGTGGCGACGCAGATATGGATCGTTCC
>Ga0209631_10001025_pt1 | contig 37108 bp, 48 predicted proteins | sample COG_08_FD_184752 | JGI IMG/M metagenome (GOLD analysis project Ga0209631, IMG submission 184752) | Pelagic Microbial community sample from North Sea - COGITO 998_met_08 (SPAdes) (version 2) | ecosystem: Environmental > Aquatic > Marine > Neritic zone/Coastal water | place: Helgoland, sampling... | reverse complement strand
GTATTCAGATAGAGTTCTGTAGTCGATAAACGTTCATGTCGTAGCAGATGTTGCACGTGTACCGGATTCATATTTCCGGACAATAGTTCAGTAGCAACACTGGCTCTATAACCATGGAGTGGTTTCGGTCCATCTAAATCGATAGACTTCTGAAACTTTCTCATCGAATACGTTAAATGACTCAGTTCTTTAAAATGGTGATCTAGGTAATTAGTTTCCCCCGCATGTTTTTCGATTTGTAAAAACTCCAGTAGCTTCGGATGTATCGGGAGAATGGAGTCTTGTTTATTCTTTGTTGTCCAATCGTCTTTTCCTTCAATACGGATTCCAGATCCGATATCTGTCCAATTTAAATGGAACAGTTCTCCTGCTCGCATTCCGGTGTACCGAAGCATGTAATGGGTTCGCCTGAGTATTTGATATCTCCGTGATCGTTGTGCTCTATGGTTGAGAATGGTTTCGATGATCTCCAGTTGATGAGTTGTCCAGACCTTCGGAATCTTTTTGTTCACTTTCAGCATCGGCACATGATACTTCGGATGATTCAGATATTTATGACACCAGTTCAGATAAGCCTTCAGTGATCGTAAATGAGAATTGATTGAACCATCGGATAGACCTTCGGACCGGAGATGATCGACAAAGTCCTTAAAAGTTTCGTAAGTAATGGAATTGGATGTCGAGAAGGCTTGCCATCGGGCTAATTGAGGTCGATAGGTATCAACAGTCCTCTGAGAACGATAGGTCCGTAGATAGTCGATATATTGATCAATCATAGTGCCTTTACTAAACGAACGACTCTTCCAACGATCATGAACCCGTCACTATCATCAGCCGTAATCGTGAGATCTTTGTAGATCGGATTATCAGAAACAATCCGGTACTCATCTTGAGCTACCCGTTGCACCCTTTTGACATGTAGTGATTCCCAGAGTCTCAAGACATAGACTCCGTCACCGAGAAAGCCACTGTTCATATGAACGAGAATCGTATCTCCGGAACCCATCAGGGGAGCCATACTGTCACCGACTACGGTAATGAAGGCTAAGTTCTGATCTGGTAGCTTCGGTAGCCATTCGGTAATCACAGAGATCTTCTCTCCGTTTTCCTCTGTAGTCAGAGTCCCTGCTCCTCCACTTGCCTCTGTATCGAACTTTCGGATCACCCGATAGTTATCATCTCTGATCACTTCTTCCGTTTTGACCTCATCTATATCTCCAAAGACCTGTTCTATCTTGCTCAGAAAGTAGGATGAATCCTGTTTTCCTTGAATAACTCGGTTCACTTTAGATCGATCCCATCCAATGGCATCTGCTATCTCCTGTTGAGAATATCCCTGGGACTTCCGCCACAGATCAAAATTTTCTGATATTTTATGCACTTTATTGTTGACTCGTTTAATCATTTCTGATCAGATATGCACTCTGCTGCACTAGAGTGAACGGTTAACGGTTAGAACATGGAGTGAAATGCAAGATACCAACCTTCTGAATACCACTCAGGCCGCCAAGGCTCTTGGGGTCAGTGTCGATCAGATACGAAGAATGATCAGTAATGGTCAGATCAAGAGTATCCAGACCCACGATAGATCCCCTCATTTAATCCCCACTGCAGAGATCCTCCGGAACACTGAGATAAAACCGAGGTCTTCTCGGATGTCCTTTGAAGAATACTGTGAACTGGATGGACTGAATGCGTCTCTGATCAAAAGACTGAACAAGAGTCTTAACCATTACCTCTCTACTCCGTCAGATCCGTCTCCAGCCATGGCAAAGGGAACAGCGATCCACGATTCCATTGAACTTCGGTTAGCCGGAAAATCTTTCGGTGACAAGTATGTGGTTGCGCCCAATGTAGACAGGAGAACGAAAGCAGGACGGGAGGAATACGATCAGTTTGTAGCAGAAGAAAAGAGGACTGTTTTGAAGAAGGAAGATTACGAAGACGTAGTTCTGATGACCGAGTCAGTTTTCAGACATCCTGAGTTCTGGAGAATTATTCCGAATGCAGAAGTAGAACAGGTGATCACTTGGGAAGAAAACGGTATCCGAGCAAAAGCGAGACTTGATTACAGTGACGAGGGACAGCACCTCGTTGTGGATCTGAAAAGTGCTCAGGATGCTTCACCATACGGATTCAAGAAATCAGTCACACGGTATCAATACGACATCCAGGCCAACTGGTATCGAAGAGCCTATCAATCTGTTTCCGGTCATTATCCAGAGTTTTTATTTTTAGTTGTCGAAAACACCGCACCGTACAACGTAGCTCTTTACAAATTGTCCGATGAACTGATGCACACCGCAGAGTTCAAGATCAATCAAGCAGTCGAATTATACAAACAGTATCTCTCTGGAGAGATCTATAGCCAGGGTTACCATGAGGACGTAATGGAGTTGTCATGAAGCAGTGCAAACTATGCCAGAAGGAGATGTCGGTAACAGCCAATAACCAGAGGTACTGTGGAGATCCTTGTACTTATAAAATGTATGACCGAAGGCATACGAGACTAACCAGTAGTAACTGTGCAACCTGCAATAGCACCTTCCAACCGAAAACGAATATCAATGTCTATTGTTCCAAAGAATGCCAGAAGGTCGGAAGCAAGAAGTTCTATCAAGAGTATTTAAAGAAGAGACGAGAAGAACGTTCAATCAGATTAAAGGACAAACCAGAAAAGGTTTGTGCCTATCGGAGCTGTAACCGGAAATTCAAAGATATTCATCCAAACAAACGCTTCTGTAGCACGATCTGTCAGAGAGGGAACGAAAGAGTAGTTGAAAACGAAAAATGGTTGAACAGAAAAAAGGTCCATTGTGCAGTATCAACTTGTTCCAAGCTATTCATTCAGAAGAACTCCAACCAGATCTACTGTAGCCATCAGTGCAAACAATTAGTCAGAAACTTTCGGGACCGAGAACGATACAAACAGAATCCGAATAGGCCATGTAGCCGATGTAAACAACGGGTTCTATCAAAGAATTCCAAGGCGAAGATTTGTGATCGATGTTCCAAGGATCTTCAGCAGATCAAGATGAACCGACAGAAATTCAATGCACCGGAATCCGACATCATCTTTGAACCGGAGTCAAACGACTTTTTCAGTAGTCCTTGGACACGATTACAACAGAGGCATCACATCGATCTGGAACCGACCGACTCTTCCGTAGAGTCATCGGATTTTAAGGATCAAATTCAAAACTATTTAAAGAAAGGAGGAAAGATTACGAAGTTATCAGTCGGTTTCTGTCACTCACCCATTACCATGGAGCAGTAATGATCAGTTTAGACAAAGCAAAATCACTGATGAAAGGACCGAACTATATGGAGGAAATGGTCATGGAGACATTCAAAGCCTCTGATCTCTCGTTAATACCAGAGGATACGGAAGTAGATTTCGATGATGACGAACTACTGGAAGCCTTCCAGATTGCTCAGTCACAGATTCATTTGAAAAACTATCGTCTAGCGAATTCCGTTCTCCTTTTTTGTCACCGATTACTAAAGGAAAGATATGAGTGAAAACATTTTGAAGATCACAGAAGACTTAACGACTTCACTGGATACCCAGGAACTCGACAAGGCACTCGCCAAGGTCAAGGAGGAGATGAGTGCTCTCGTAGAAAAGGACGGAACCAATCCCCATTTCAGAAACAGTTTTACTTCGCTGTCCGCACTATTGAAAGCAGCAACTCCGGTACTCGCTAAACATGGACTCTCTTTTCAGCAGCATCCAACGAGTTCTAAACTGGTCTCCAGACTGTCTCATTCATCAGGTCAATGGATCGTATCAGAGTATTTGTTACCGACACACAAAGATGATCCACAGGGAGACGGATCGGCAATCACGTATGCCCGAAGATACTGCTACCAGAGCATTCTGGGTCTAGCTGGAGACATGGATGACGATGGGAATGCCAGTATGCCAATCAGTGCTGGTCCTCCGATGCCGAGGACAGGAGTGAAACGATGAAGAAGAACCACATGTCTTATTTTCTGCACTATGCAGATGACGATTATTACATGAAGACACTGGTCTTCAACAGTGGTCGAACCCAACATCATCTTTTTTCAGTAGATTGCCCAAACAGCATTGGTTCTGCGATCCAAGGATACGGAAGGAAGTGGTTTGTTTCGATAAATGGAGAAGAGCCTTCTACGGGTATTAAATTGGGAGACAAGATCGAAACAGAAGAAGAAGCAATGAGACTTCTCTGGAAACACAGGGATGAGGCAGTTCGGAGGATCAAATGATCGAAGGATATCTGGAAGACATGCTGATGGAAAGAAAGTATGGAGTCTCTCTCCAGGAGATTCAGAATTTATATAGCGTGATGACTTGGCAAGTGTATCTGCGATTACTGCAGGAAGACAGAAGGGAAACCGTTCCCTCGGATCTATTGGAAGCTGCAGAACGTTATGTCATTGCTTTTAACGATTGGGACCAACAACGAAATCTAGAGGACTGAATGTTACCACAACTATCACTCGTGGAAGATGATTTTCTATCAACAATTCGCAAGGTTTCCAGAGATGGATACTGTCGATTACACATTGATCCAAGTGACGCAAAGTCTTTACTGGTAAAAAACACGAACAACCGGAAACTCCGACAAACCGTAGTCGATTACTATGCGAATGAAATGATCAATGGGAATTGGGTAGACAACGGAGATCCGATCCGGATTGCACGGTCAGGACGGTTACTGAATGGACAGCATCGGTTATCTGCACTGGTCAAAGCAGGAGTAACGCTACCGTTTCATTTTCTATCGAATCTATCAGAAGAATCTTTTGAGCAGATGGACAATGGAGCAAAGCGAACACTGAATGACAACCTTGATATCGTCTCGGATCATGTATCGATTCTCAATGGGATTTATCAGTTAAAAGAAGGAGTGATGCAACGGAAGAGAATCGGACCATCTCAGATTAAATCGGTAGTGACAGATGAGATCATCGAACTGATGGAAGAGATGCCAAGGACAAAGAAACGGTTTATTCGTAGTCAGTACGTCAAAGCAGTGACAGTGACTTGTGTTCTCATTGGGGAACCAAAGGAAAGAGTTTTTAGTCGATACGAGAACGTCATCACGTTGACTTCAACTAATTCACTGGAACTGAACTTCAATCGGTGGCTTACCAACAATCTTACTTATAAAACAGCACGGGTCAGTCATTACTTTTTAAGTTCTCGGTTGGTTCCAGCCTTCTACAAGTTTTATACGAGCATGGAATCCGATAAGCAATTTCGATTGGGAGAGGATGAATCCAAAGAGATTTTGAAATCTCTCTCTGTGTATCTGAAAGACTATTACAGATCACTGAATCACCCGTAACCAGAATCAGACAGGGTATAGCCAGTGGGCCTTCCTCCCTAAATAAATGGTCCGAATTCATTACTGGTTAATCAATACGAGTTCACCTCTACGATGACCCTGTCTCCCACACATGGAGTAGCAATGGATGCAACACTTCGATTTTCTGTTTTCCTCACGTTGGCTTCTTTAGCTTTCTTGCTATTGACTCCAGCGATCATCAATGCACTCAACTTTTGGACAAGAGTGTTCAATCAACTCTAAGGAGAAATCTATGGACTTAGGATTTTCAATCGAAATCGAATACCCAAAAGAAATGATTCAGACCTCTCCGTTGCCCCCAGGGGAACATATGGTCGAGATTCAATACATCGGTAGCAAACCAACGAAATCCGGTGGCTGGATGCTGAACATGAAGTTAGCGAACGATCATGGACATGTCTGGGACAATTTTAACATTGGTCATGCTAGTGAAACCACTCGTCAGAGTGCTCAGAAGAAACTGGGAAGAGTAGCCCGTTGTAGTGGTCTGGAAGGATCGTTCAGTAATACCGATGATCTATTGAACAGAACCGTAGCAGTCGAACTCGGATTGAATCAGAACGGATTTATCGAAGTGCTGAAGTACAAGGAGAAACTGTCACAGGTACCGGTGACGGATACTGATGACGATGAACCTGAATTTTGAACTACCTTTTCCTCCCTCGGTAAACACCTACTACCGGAGTTCTTTCCGTAGTAGATCGGTTTATATGTCAAAAAAAGGACGGGAATTTCATCAACTAGCGTTAGTTGGTCTCATGGAGTTCAGCGATGCAGGAACATCCGATACTCTTCTCCCGTCCTTCCCCACAGAACGTCTCAGAATCCTCGTAGAACTGATTCCTGGTGATCGTAGGTCTTTTGATATAGACGGGAGACTGAAAGCACTGTTGGACACCATGGAAGGTCATATCTACACCAACGATTCTCAGATCGATGAACTGGAAGTAATCCGAAAACCTATTGACAAAGGGAAGGCACGATGTCGAGTAACGATCTCCGTGATCAAAGAGCAATCGAATTCTTGAAGAGACAGGGAATTCAGAGACCAGAGGTAGAAGAGGAAAGTTTTCCAGAAGAAGTGGAAGTAGTGATTCCAGAACTGGACTATCCTCCAGGGTTCTTAGGCGAACTCGCTGAAATGATCTGTGACAGTGGCTACAAACGACAGAAGTTGTTATCGATCTCTGCTGCCTCCGTGATCATCAGTTCTTTAGTTGGACAACGGATCAAGTCACAGTCTGGCATGAGAGCAAATATCTATTGTCTTTCTGTAGCACCGACTGCTGCCGGAAAGGAACATGGTCGGAGAATGATCGATAGATATCTCGTTGCTGCTGGAGCAGATTCGGTGATTGCTGGAGATGAAATCAGTAGTGATGCCGGAGTAGTCGATCAACTCAGTAACCAGCCACAATTACTTTTTCTGTTAGATGAATTCGGCAAGTTTCTGAAACGAACTCAGTTAAGTAGTAGTTCTCCGTATCTCGTTGGGATTCTGGAACTATTGATGAAACTCTATGGTCTTTCTGACGGAACGTACAGATCCGGTTGGACAAAGACCGATGGAGGACGGAAAGTCATACATCAGCCACATGTTGCGATCTATGGAACGAGTACTCCAGAACAGTTCTGGCCTCTGATGAACGGGGATCTGATCAGTAATGGATTTCTGAATCGATTCTGGATCTTTGAAAACCGTGATGAATCACCGGAGGAGCAGAACGTACAAGAACCTGTTTTGAATCAATCGATGGTCCAGCAATTAAAGAGACTGTATTCTCTACCGAGAGTTTCGATGGGAGAAGACGCAACGATTCCAATGCCCCAGGTGATTACGGCTACAGAAGCAGCAAACGAGGTACTACGGGAAGCACAGAAGCACTGGAAGGAAGAATCACAGAATCCGGTAAACAAGGCTAGAGACTTGTGGAAACGAGCAAACGACATGTGTCGGAAAGCTGCACTTCTGGTCGCTATCAGTGGGTATCAGCATCAGTTACCGAATGTCACCGAAGAGCACATGCAGTGGTCCGTGGAACTAACGAACTATCTGTGTCGGAACGCAAGTCAACGAGCATCCGGTGAAATGGGAGAAACCAGACATGAACAGAGGATCAACAAGATCTATCAGAAGATAGCCGAGAAACCGGATGGAATCAGTAACCGAGACTTAGCGAGAGCAACACCACATCTACCGAAGGGATATCGGGAGCAACTGGTACTACAGTTACTGGAAACAGGACTGATTGAAGAGTCGATGATCTTAGGTGGGAAACGAGCATCCCGTGGTTATATCGCTAAGTGTCATTAGTGTCATTAGACAGTTAATGCCATGAAGACAGTAAGCAAACCCAGTAAACATCAGGGTTCTAGCGATTTGACCAAATTAAATGTCATCAAAGATAATGACAATAAGGCAATTTTACCGTGTTTTTCCGGTAATTTTCACTCTCTATACAGTACTAATACGGTACTACAGTAAGTAAAGTTCTTTTTTCCGAACCGTGCTGATCTGGAAGATACCATGGAAACCGGATTTCTGTCAATCACTTTTGATCAAAAAAAATCAAAGTCTCACATTTGGTCGATCAGCCGTAGCTTCCTGGATCAAAGCATCGTGCATCCGTGGTGGAGAAACGAAGATCCGTTTTTCCAGTTCATCCGAATCGTACATGATCTTCATCAGGAGCATAGCCACTTTAAACACTTGTGAGAATTGTCTGTTTCCAGATTCAAACTTACTGATTTCAACATTTGTATAACCGAGTATATCTGATAGTTCCTGCTGAGTGAATCCGAGTTCTGTTCTAATTCCACGTAACCATTCCCCAGGACTTTTGTCTCCGAAGAAATCCTCATCGGTCATGGTCTGCAGACAGTCGGTTGAAGCAATCAAAGGTTTTTTAGCCATAATTTTTGCGGTCCTGAGCGGAAGTGAGAATTTTTGCGGTCCTGAGCGGATCAGAATCAAACCGAATGCAAACGGAATACAAGATTGAACGAGTCAAATCGTGTTCAAATCCACGAAAAGCAAGTAAAATTACAATTGTTTATAGATCTGTTCAGATCAGGATATTTTTCGAAGGTATACTGGACTAGCATTGAACTAGAAAAGGTCCGTGATGATAGATCTGAGAGGTCAAGAGTGATAGTTTCTGGAGATACCAGGAACAAAGCACAAAAAAAAGGACAAGCTCCGGAGAACTTGCCCAGGTTAGTATCAGATCAGTTTATCCATTGCCAAAAAGTAGGAACTCCATAGAAAATGAATTCATATTCTTGATCTGTTTCTGCTCTGAATGAATGAGTGCTTTGTTGGTCAATGATTTCCAGTTCGATACCGTTTGCTTTTGCCTTGTCCTGGACAAACTGAAAATACTTTTCGATCTGTTGATTATAGACGTTTTGGTCCATGGTTCTTGATTTGTACAAACAAGTTTCCCTGTGAGTTTCTGAAAATATAGTGATCATAGTTCCTCAAATGAAAAAACCCTCCGAAGAGGGTTCAGTTGGTTAGTTTGGAAAGTTTCGGAGATATTGTTGCATTGCAGTTTGGTCAGTAAAACGAATTCCAGCACCATGGATGGCTTCTTGTAGAAAATGCCATAACTCCGGAGGTCCGGACCAAATCACGATACCTTGATCTGTTACAATGAATTTCCCTGTTTTCCAGGAAACTGAAACGATCCTCATAAGACAAACCCAGTTTGATCTAGTTTTGCAGATCCCTTGGCAAATGCTCCGCCAACTTGTGAGACTTTCCCTAGCCACCAAACATCTGTGTCGTCTTGTTCTTTAATCACGTGATAACCAAACCAGGTATCAGGAATACTCTCTCTTGTTCTCCAGACTACGTTGACCACACCACCGGAAGACAAAACATCTAGACAGAAGCTCTCGTTTTCCTCTGATCTTGAAAAGATCAAATCATAGTTCCAAGGGAACTTTCCTGTTAGATATCGGTTCATTCGATCAAACCGTTTTGTGTAATCGTAAAACCTGATCTTTCGTTTAAATAGACTTGGTGCTACTAGTTCCCAGGCAACATCAGAAAGAACATTCAACCGAACAAAAGGAGTTTTCCCTTGTTTCTCTGCTTTCCTTTCAATAGCATCAAGCTCTGATTCAAGAGTGCTTAGAAATAATCTTCTGTTCTCTAAAAACAATTGAGCTTTCTTGATCCTTGCCTGTCTCACGTTAGAAAACTTTCCTCTTCCCTGGTCAAATAGACATACGGAAGTACAACCTTCTGATCGACTAGGACAAAGTTCAGTTCCTGATTCCATGGCAGGAGCAAGGGATAATCCGGCTATCAAGATCTGATCAGTTCTGGTCTTGTCCAGTTTCGTGTTTCCAGTTTCTGCTAGTAATTTGATTAGTTGCTTACTCATTTGTTCCTCTTAAATGATTTGATCGTCAGTAGTAAAATCAAACAAGGTCCGCTCAAGTCTCTGAGCTTTCTTGTAGTACTGGTACTCTCTGGCAAAACATTGACTAGCATAAGCCCAGGCATCATCAGTATTTAATGAAGACAAAGCTTTCTGCATTGTTCCCCTGATTGGTTTCCTCTGTTCCAAGGAAAGATAAATCTTCGGTTCTTTTGTTAAATCTACTGCCACGATACCTCCGGTTGTTTCAGTTCGATGGAATAGCCAAGGCTCTTGATCTTCTGTAGCTGGAAACGGTCTAGTGTTTTTGTCCTGGTCAGATCTGAAAAGATCTGTGCAGTTTGGCAAACGGGATAGAACAAGGTCTTCCCGTAGACCTGTTTTTGTTCGATGATGATTTTCATAATTCCTCCCAGAAAAATACGATCCTGTTTTCCTTTTTGGCTATCTCCAATCTTTTCAGATCATCTTCGGTTATCCCTGTTTTAATTTTAGCTACCATCAAGATCATATTGAGCAGTAGCAACGGTATCAGGACTGTTGGAATCAGGACCGTTGTCCAATCTCGTTTCGTTTTCATTTGTTCCTCTTATTAATAAGGTAGAAAGCCCAGTTGCCTGGGCTGATTGAATTACATGTATTTCTGGTAGTGTTGCCGCTCGTTTTCTGGGATCATTGCGAGAAGCTTTGTCTCTGAATACATTGAAATCATTCTTTCCAGTTTGTCCTGATCATTTTGTCGTAGGCTTTCGAGTACCGGATCATTGCTGGCCAATACCTCTACAACTCTGTCAATCATTTTGCTTTTGAGCTTAGTCATCTTGTCCTCGTATATATATGGTACTAATCACTGATCAGAATTGAATCAGTAAAACCACCCTAGCACTTGTCATTATGACTAGTCAATACTTTTTGATCATTATTGATCATTTTTTTTTGGTCTTTTGCTCAAGGTCCAAGCATTTGCTCAGGTTATATCGTATATCGTATATGATAGTTTGGGTATCAGGTTGGAGTTTGAGTTTTAGAAGGTTTGGGAAAAGCAATTTTACGGAACAAAACTTGACCTCCTGAACCTGCCCGATGCCTTCCAGTACCTTCCGATAGCTTTCGTTTTTTATCACTGATAACCTTATCAGAACTTATAAGTCACTGATTTTATTGACTGCTGTTTCTGTTTCATGAGTTCCATATCGTATATTAGTGAACATATAGCTACTTTTAACCATCGAATCGCAATTAAACCACCGATTTGGTCCTCGTTTTCTCCCTGGTTCAAAAGGTATGGGGGGCACAAAATCGGCCCTTGGTCTGTGGTAGGTCATCCCCTTCCCCCACACGGGGGGAGTTTTTACTAGACGGTCTGATCAAAACTGATATAAAGTGATCAAAAGGAGAAACATGAAAGACCCCAGACACCGAGTCAAGCAGAGAGACATTGAGATCAAGGAGAAGTTCGGAAAGATTCAGTGTGCTCCGATGGGTGCTCTCTGGTCCCAGGGCAAAGCGGCAGGTTTGACAGTCAAGAAGTTATCGGACAAGTCCGGCCTTCCGGCCAATACGATCCGTGAGATGAACAGGAAATATGGGGAACTGGTGGAATTGCAGGTCCGAGCGAATCTCGGAGAGATTGCGGTGGATGCGTTACAGAACATGGTTGATCTGGCGTTCACTGCAGAGGATGAGAAGACTCGTTTCAATGCAACCAGAGATTTACTGGACCGAGCAGGGTTCAAGCCGAAGACCGAATCGCACATCACTCAGGAAGTGATCAAGCGGTCACCGAAGGAGATTGAAGAGGAAGCGAGGAAGAAGTTAGGCAACGAGTTAGCCGAGAAGTTACTCGGACTGTCATCGATAGAGGATGCAGAGATTGTAGAGACGTAAACGTTCATGGGCTTTGTTGGACACCACGGTCCGCACTCGGTAGTCGAGCCATCTTTTCGGCAGAGCGAATCTGTTGGGGGTCCATGGGCAAACCGATAATCAATAGTTCAAGGTGTTGTAAGGTGCGTCTCTTCAGATTTTGTAATGACTGTAATTATCGAATTCTTTGTGAACGTTATCGGAGATGTTGGAGTGGCAGAGTACCAGGGGAAGAAGGTCAGTCTGAACAAACCGTGAAAAGGAAGAAGTGATCGTTGCCATTTATCTAGTAGCCATTGTCTCAGCGAATCTGAGCATTCTGTACTTCGGTCCTGCTGCATCGATCTTCAATGCGTTCTTTTTTATCGGTCTTGATTTATCACTACGGGATCATCTCCATGAGAAGTGGAAACAGAATTTAAAACGGAACATGGCCTTGTTGATCTTTAGTGGATCTGGGTTGACCGTCTTGTTGAATTTGGAGGCTCTTCAGATAGCAGTAGCCAGTGCGGCAGCCTTCGGAGTCAGTAGTGCTCTGGATAGTTGGGTTTATCATTTTCTAAAAAACGAAAAGTACTTGGTGAAGTCAAACGCTTCCAATGCAGTCGGTTCTTTTAGTGACTCTTTGATTTTTCCGGTACTAGCCTTTGGTGGATTTCCATGGTTGATCATCTTAGGTCAATTCATCGCAAAATGGGCAGGAGGTCTTCTTTGGTCTTATTTGATCTATCGTTATGATTCACTACCACGGAGGCCCGTTAGCTTGTCCCAATGAACAGGTAGCCCGAATTCTTCATGGCAAACATGCTTGTGTTTCGTATGCAGTCCGGTCTCAGTTACCGATTGTTCAAGAATTTTGTCAATCTTGGATGCTCGATAATGGGGCTTATAGTTTTTGGAATTCTGGGAAATCGGTCAATTGGGAAAAGTATTATCAGTTCATTGAAGATCTCAAAGACCCGTCTCTAGATTTTTGGATCATCCCAGATGTCATTGGAGGGACAGAACAGCAGAACAATGATTTGATCCGCAATTGTCCACTACGAGGAGGGACTCCAGTTTGGCACTTTGATGAAAGTCTAGAGAAGTTATCTTGGTTAGCAGAAGAGTTCCCAAGGATCTGTATCGGAACTACCGAAGGTTTGAACCCAAACACTGAAAAATACTGGGAGAGGATGAATCAGGCAATGGATTGCCTTTGTGTAGACGGAAAGATTTCTATTAAAGTTCATGGCCTTCGATGTTTGAACCCAGAGATTTTCACAAAAGTTCCTTTGGCCTCTGCAGACAGCACAATGGTAGCTCGCAACATGACAGTACCAAAATGGGAGAGTGTGGCCTTTAAGCCAAATTCTTTAATAACCAGAGCAGTAGTCCTGATGGATCGGATTGAGTCTTTTAATGCTCCCAAGACATGGTCTGGGGGACCAGTGCAACTTAGTTTATTCGGAGTCTAATGTACGGAAAAAAGAAAACGTCAAAGAAAGCGTTCAAACCGTGTGCAACGTGTCCGTCACCGAGCAAGTGCAAGATGGCTGGTAAATGCTTGAAAAAGAAAAAATAGTAGTTGAGGCTTTAGAACTCCAGAAGGAGTACGAGGAAGCCAAGAAGTTCAACAAGCTATTATCTTACGAACCGTATCGGTATCAGGCAGAGTTTCACCGGAGCAGGGACGATTCTGGGAATCAGGCTCGGCAACGTTGTCTGATGGCTGGGAACAAGGTCGGGAAAACGTTCTGTGGTGCAGCAGAGATGGCATATCATCTAACGGGACTCTATCCGGAGTGGTGGGATGGCTGGAGGTTCGACAGACCGATTCAAGCCTGGGCCGCAGGACAGAGCCACTATGCAACAAGGGACATTGTTCAGTGCGAACTTCTCGGAACTCCAGGAGATCCGGATGCACAGGGAACCGCAGCAATTCCGAGAGAATTGATTCTATCGACAGAAAGAAACCCTGGGGTTCCCAACGGCATCGGCATGGCGTTGGTCAAGCATGTCAATGGGAAGAGCAGACTTCAGTTCAAATCATATGACAGTGGTGCTTCTGCCTGGATGGGAGTAGCGGTAGACGTAGTTTGGATGGACGAGGAACCACCGCAGGACATTTACTCGCAATCTCTTCGAGCTTCTTTAAAAAACGGGGGTCCGGTCTATCTGACGTTCACACCGGAACGGGGAGTAACGGGAGTTGTCCAGAACTTTTTGAATGATCGAAAGCCTTCGCAGCAACTGGTGACTGCTTCCTGGGACGATGCTCCGCATCTATCTGAAGATGTAAAACAGGAGATTCTCTCAGCGTTACCGTTGCATGAGCGTCAAATGAGATCCAAGGGAATTCCGGTACTTGGAAGCGGACAAGTCTTTCCGATTGCAGAAGAATCCTTTTCGGTCAGAGCTTTTGAAATTCCGGAACACTGGCCAAGGATCTGTGGAATCGACTTCGGTTTTGACCATCCGACTGCAGCAATCTGGGTAGCTTGGGACCGTGACACAGACACGGCTTATCTCTATGACAGTTACTGTCAGTCCGGTGCAGCAATGTTGCAACATGCTGAAGCAATCAAACTCCGAGGAAACTGGATTCCGGTAGCTTGGCCTCATGACGGTTCGATTCATGACAAGGGCAGTGGACACGCTTTAGCCGATCAGTATCGCAGAGCCGGAGTCAATTTCCTGGGTTCCCACTTTCACAATCCGGAAGGCGGAATTGCTGTCGAACCAGGAATTATGGCGATGATCACAAGGTTTCAAACAGGACGGTTGAAGGTCTTTGATCATTTGCAGGATTGGTACAAGGAATACAGAATCTATCATCGCAAGGACGGAAAGATTGTCAGAAAGTATGATGACCTGATGTCCGCAACCCGTTATGCCGTTCAATCTCTTCGGTATGCCACAATCCGGACCTGGAGGCCCAGAGCAGAGGTAGCCGAGGGATCTTTGTCAGATCGCACTTTTGACCCTTTCAACCATTGGAGAGCATGGCCAGAGGATACAACCCCGTCGCCCGTGTGGAGGAACTGAGACAACGTTTTGAAACAGTCCGACAACAAGGAATTTCGGCACAGCAGTCGTATCAGCAGGACTATCCTCAGTATCGAAGTGCCTACGATGAAGCAGTTACCTTTGAACCCCAGGTTCGGAGTGCCTACGATGCTTTTCAATCAAACAGGACTCAGGCTCGTCTGGATGCTTACAACGCACTGTTATCGACCTACGAGGGTCTTCAGGCCAATTACAAGGCATACGAACCGACCCTTCAGCAGTACCAGACCACGATGCAACAAAGTGGCGCAGAGTTAGACCAGATCAACGAAATGCTTCCGTCCTTGTTGAAACAGATTGAAGTGGAACGAGATCCGAGAAAACAGGGAATTCGCAGAAACTATCAGCAGAGCATTCTGACTTCCACCGTCCGGAGTCCTTCAGCCATCCGATGATTGAAAAGTGTACTTTAGCCGATGTAGATGCCTTGATGGCAGATTTACGGAACATGTATGTCGAAATGGCTCCCTTCGGGAAGATGGATGAAGAGAAATGTATTTCGTTTCTAACAGACAGTATTCAGCACCACATAGTTCTGAAGAAGACTGAAGAGGAAAAACTCTTGGGACACATGGGTCTCCGAGTCGAAAGCCACTGGTACACGAATGATGCGGCACTTTATGAATACTATGTCTACGTCAATCCGGAGCACAGAAAAACGAGAACAGCCTTTGAACTCTACAAAGTAGCGAAGTCCGTAGCACAGTCAGTGAAACTACCGTTTTTCTATGGAACTTTCCGGAAACCGGAGTCTGATTTTGAAAGAGTGAATAAGTTTCTGAAGCGCCAAGGGGGGCAACAGATTGGGTCACAATATTTTATAGGAGCATAGTAATGGTTGATTTAGTAAATGCGGCTCAAGTAAACCTAAATAATTTAGGGGAAGCCTTAAGTGGTGGTGGTGGTGGCAAGGGCAGTGGATACGGTGGTGGTGGGTTTAAATTCTCTCCAATTGACATCAGTATTCCTGACAATTTGGACAGTTGGACATTTAATCTGGATCAGAATTTTGCAGAACCTGTTCAGCCTTTAATTGACGCAGCAGTTGACGTTACGACAACAGTCCCTGTCCAGGCAGTAGAACAAATCACAAAGATTGATCCAGTGGATACCACAACCAATGTTGTCACTCAGGCAGTAAAAACTCCCGAACAGGTCATAGGTGACGCAGAACCTGCTGTTTCAGCAATCGCTGATGCCACAGCAGACACGATCATTACAGCAACCGAGGTTCCCGAAAAAATCAATCAGATTGATGCTGGTAAGGTGGCAGAAGATGTGGTTAATCAAGCAGTAACCACGGTGACAGAAACACCGAAGATGGTAGTGGAGATTGCAGAAAATGCTGTATTGAAACCTACTTCCAATCTAGCGATGGATTTGACAGAAAAGGCAAAGGACGCATTGGAATTGACTTGGGATAATATCATTTCTCCATTCCAACCAGGAACGACAGAAGGGACGGTAGCAGAAGAACCTGCTGCAGCAGATCTGGATGCTAAGGAACTAACAGGCAACGAAGCAGTTTTTGGAAATATTGAGAAAGCAACCACCAAGGCAGACAAGATGACGGAGGAGGAAAGACTCCGCAGAATCAGAAGACTGATGTTGAACAGATATGGACGAGAAGACACGATTTTAACTGGAGCAAAAGATCCGATGAATCGTAGAAGATATGCGAGTGCATTATGAACATTCTCGAAGAATACGAGGCACTGAAAAGCGATAGAGGCAACTGGGAGAGCCAGTGGCAGGATATTGCAGAACTGATGATTCCTCGTAGAGCAGACTTTACCAATCGGTATCGTGCTTCCGGAGAACAGAGAAGAGATCGGATCTATGAATCCACAGCAGTCCGTGCCTTGGTCCGAGGAGCATCCGGTCTTCATAATACGTTGACCAGCAATACGGTTCCCTGGTTTTCATTGGAGACCGAAGATCCGCAGTTGATGAAAGAGAGAGAAGTTCAGTTGTGGCTGGAAGAAACCACACGGAGAACGATGGCTGTTTTCAATTCTCCTCAGAGCAGTTTCCATTCTTCGATCCACGAATACTTTCTGGATCTGATGGCTTTCGGGACAGCAGTCCTGTTTGTTTCCAATGAACCTCCCTTCGGTCCCGTTTTCCGGTCCTATTTCTTGGGACACTGTTACATCGCAGAAGACAAACTCGGCAGAGTGGATGCTATCTACAGAACTTTCTGGGACACCGCACGATCTCTCTACCGTCAGTTCGGAGGATCGCTATCCGATGAAATCAAAAAAGCAGCAGACAACAATCCCTTTGAACGCTTTGAAATCCTGCACTGTGTCAAACCTCGGAACAAGTCCGGCAAGGGACAACTGTCGAAACCGTATTTATCCGTCTACATCGAAACAGCAACCAGGAAGGAAATCCGAGAAGGAGGGTTTGAGGAGTTACCGTACATTGTCAGTCGATGGCAAAAGAATTCGATGGAAGTCTACGGACGAGGCCCAGGAATCGAAGCATTGCCCGATGTCCGGATGATCAACGAAATGGAACGAATCGGTCTGATTGCTCTTCAAAAAGTAGTCGATCCTCCGATGTTACTGCCAGACGATGGATTCCTCGGACCCGTAAGACTCCAGCCAGGAGGATTGAACTATTTCAGGGCCGGACTAGGACCACAGGATCGAATCACTCCGTTGATTACAAATGCAAGAATTGATCTCAATGAAGCAAAAATGGGTCAGGTCCGGAATGCGATTGAACGAGCATTCTACATTGATCTCCTGGAACTCCCTGGACCGACTGCTGCAGACGGGGATGTCCTCCGGTTTTCGGCAACAGAGATTGCTGCACGGCAGAGAGATCGACTTTCGATCCTTGGACCCATTGTCGCTCGTCAAGAAGTTGAACTGCTTGGACCTCTGGTCCTGAGAACAGTATCGATTCTATTACGAAATGGTTCCCTTCCGGAAGCACCACAGTCCTTGCAACAGGCAGATTTCAAAATCTCGTATTCCAATCCGGTAGCAATTGCTCAGAGATCCGGTGAACTAGCTTCGATTTCACAACTCATTCAGTTCCTTGTTCCATTTGCCCAACTTGATCCGACTGTCATTGAACGTTTTGAAACCGGAAGAGTTGCCGAATTAGCAGCAGAGATTTTAAAAGTTTCTCCCTCAGTTTTCCGTACAGAAGCCGAACGGGATCAGAAGAAGAACGAGGAACTTCAGCAACAGCAGATGATGGAACAGATGCAACAGGCTCAAGTAATTGCCCAGCAACAGTCTTTGATTTCACAGTCTCGCAGAGACGAATCCGTAGCAACTCTTAATGAAGCAAAAGCCAGAAGCGCATGATCTTTCAAAAAAAGAGGCAGTCTGATTATCGGACTGTCTTTGACTCACCCCAAGGTCGCAAGGTCTTAGCGGACCTTTGCCAACGCCACTTCGTTTTCAATTCCACTCACATCCCCAATGACCCGTACACTTCTGCTTTCCAGGACGGTAGACGTTCTGTGGTGGTAGACATTTTACGGTATCTGAAGATTGATCTGGAGACTCTAGAAACCCAAATGGAAAGACCCTATGAATGAAGTTCCAACGGAATCCACCGAGACCACCGAACCCACCGAATCCGCCATGGCGTTTGATCCGACTTCTTTGCCGGAAGAACTGGCTCATGAACCGTCTCTACGGAATTTTGACGATGTATCAAAGTTAGCAAAAAGCTATGTCAATCTAGTTAAAAAAATGGGAGTTCCAGCAGAGCAACTGGTTCGACTTCCTTCTGACGGAAACTACGAGGAACTCTACAATCAACTCGGCAGACCTCCGGACCCACAGGGTTACGAAATCGATCTGTCGAATGACATCAATCTGGAGTACGTCAACAACGCTCACAAACTGGGTCTCTCCAAGGATCAGGCACGGGACGTTTACGATTGGATGATGAACAAGTATGAACAAGTCAGATCCCAGGAAAAAAACGAGTACCAGGAAGCTGTCCAGCAAGGGATTGAATCACTGAAGCGAGAATGGGGAACCGACTTTGAGAGTCAGACCCAGATTGCCAAACAGGCATTCCTTCAATTAGCAGACGCAGACACAGTCAAGATGGTGGAAGCATCCGGCCTGGGAAACTCTCCGGAGATGATCAAACTCTTCAACCGAGTCGGTCAAATACTAAAGGAAGATGGTATGCTACAGAACGATGTGGCTTTTGGTGACAGTGGTGGAAGAGCATCAATTGAAAGTCGGTTGCAACAGATCATGGATTCTGATTCTCCGTACTGGAATGGGATGCATCCAGAGCACGATAAATACGTCAACGAGGCATTGAAACTCCGAGAGTTTTTGACATGACAGAAGAGCAGATTCAGCTTCGATTAGAATGCTTGCGTATCGCAGTAGAAAACGGTACATTGGCCGTTATCAGTAACCCCATTGAACTTGCTGATCGATACTACCAGTGGGTCACAAAGCCCACCGATTCCCTCATGCAAAAGGAACGGAAACGGACAACCAGATCCTGACCCGTACTTCTTCTGCTTCCTATCGGAATCCTGAGACATCAGACATCTGATGTAGGACAACTCCAATCATAGGCATGAGATCAATTCTCATCTCAGGTTGGATTATGTCTAATCAGGTAACGACTGCTTTTGTTCAGCAGTACTCCCAGAATCTAGCTCACCTCGCCCAACAGAAAGGATCACGCTTGCGTGGTCTGGTGCGTACGGAAGGGGTCCGAGCAAAACAAGCCTTTTTTGATCAAATCGGTTCTCAAACTGCTTCCGTCCGGACAACCCGTGGAGCAGACACGATCATCAACGATACGCCTCATGCCCGAAGACGAGTGAGTTTGGCAGACTACGAGGTAGCAGATCTGATTGATGATCAGGACAAACTCCGGATGATTGTCGATCCGACTTCTTCGTATGCACAGGCTCAGGCTTTTGCAATCGGTAGAGCGATGGACGATGTCATCATCAGTGCAGCAACCGGAACTGCGTCTACGGGCGAAACCGGAACAACTTCGGTGACTCTCTCCGGATACAACGGTGGTTCTCAGGTAATTGCTGCTGGTGCAACTGCGATGACCATCGCTAAACTTCGGGAAGCCAAATTCATTCTGGACAACGCTGATGTTGATCCGAGCATTCCTAGAGTGATCGTAGTTTCTCCGAAGCAGATCCAGGATCTGTTAGCGACCACGGAAGTCACCAGTTCTGATTTCAACACCGTAAAATCTTTAGCCCAAGGCCAAGTCACTGACTTTCTTGGCTTTAACTTCGTGACCTCTACTCGGCTAGGCTTGTCTGGTTCTACCAGAAGTTGCTTTGCTTATGCAGTAGACGGAGTCCTGTTGGCAGTAGCCAAAGATTTGACGGTCAGAATCGATGAACGTCCTGACAAGTCCTACGCTACCCAGGTCTATGCTTGCATGTCCATTGGGGCAACTCGGATGGAAGAGACCAAGGTTGTTCAAATCGATTGTGTTGAATCTTAATAACGGAGTTCACTAATGGCTGTTACCACTCAAAAAACTACCGAGTACACCAATGCTACGGCTGATCCGGTAGTCAACAACGAGTCCACCGAATACCAAGGTCGACTCCGTGTAATGTTCTTCACCCATGACCAGGACGGTGCTGGGGATGCTACCTCTTCAGTAGCCATCGGGAAACTTCCGGCAGGACGAGTACGAGTTCTGTTGGGTCTTTCTCGCATGTACTGTAACTGGACCACTGCTTCTGCAACCTTGGATCTTGGTTGGGATGCTTATACAGACGGGGATAACACAGCAGTTGCTGCTGATCCTGATGGTCTGATCGATGGTCTCTCAGTAGATACTGCAGGGTACTTCAACATGGAAGGTGCTTTAGCCGGAATCAAGGCCACTGGCGGAACCTATGTCTTTCAGTCAATGGGAGGTGTAGTGGTCCGAGCAACCAGTCAGGATACGGCTATTGCCGATGGGGATGATCTGGTCGGTTACATTGTCTATGTGATTGACTGATGTCTTCAGTAGTTCAGATCTGTAATATCGCACTGACGAATGTCGGTGAGACCAAAATTGCAGCACTGAATGAAGAGAACGAGAGGGCTAGAGTTGTCAATCTTCGCTACGAAGACTGTCGAGACTCGGTCCTCCGGTCTCATCCCTGGAACTGTGCAGTCCACCGAGTAGAACTCTCTGCCGATGTCAGTGCTCCCGTGTGGGGTTATGCCAAACGCTTTGCTCTACCGAGTGACTGTCTCCGAGTTCTGGACATTGAAAACTACTTTGAAGAATACGAAGTCGAGGGTCGGTACATTCTGACCGACAGTACTTCAGTTAAACTGAAGTACATCAAAAAGATCACTGATCCGAATGATTTCGATTCTCTGTTGGTCCATGCCATTGCGCTCAAATTAGCTTCGGAGATTGCAGAAAATCTGACAGGTCGAGCGGATCTTCGGGACAGGATGTTTACGAAGTATCTTCAGATTCTTTCAGAAGCTAGAGGAGTCGATTCTCAGGAGAGGTCGATGCCTGTCGAGTTTGTAGCCGATGGTTTGATCAATGCCCGTTTGGTCGGTTCTCAGCCCAGAAGAGCCAAGTTTTCCAGTGAGGTGTAGATGAGGATTCAAGCACTTCAGTCTTCCTTTGCAGATGGGATGATCTCTCCGAGAATGCAGGGGATGGTGGAACTGGAGTCCTATCGATCTTCCTTGGCTCTTCTTGAGAACATGGTCGTTCTTCCCCAGGGTTCCGTAACTCGGAGACCAGGGACGTTCTTTGCCAACAGCACTCCTTCCAATGCCCAGGTCCGTTTGGTCCCGTTCAATCGGGGTCAAGGGACTTCGGTCATCCTAGAATTTTCTAATAACAAACTTCGTTTCTATGCAAATGATGGAATCATCGAATCCGGTGGTTCTCCCTACGAAGTCGTTACCACGTACACTACGGCTCAGTTAGCCGATCTCAGTTTTACTCAATCCGCAGACGTACTCTTCATCTGTCATCCGACTCATCCTCCGAGAGAATTAAAACGTTTAGACGTTGCTTCGTGGTCCTTGACGGAACTGGTTTTAAAGGACGGTCCTTACTTTCCGGTCAATACAGAAGACACCACGATGACGGTTTCTCTAGCAGATAGAGCAAACTGGACAGAGTCGTTTACCAATTCAACATTGACTGCAGAAGAGATCATTACGGTCACTTCTTCCAACGTAGACCCAGGGACCAATTCGTTTACCTCCAGCAATCATCCCTTTGTCAATGGGCAGAAGGTTCGTTTCACCGGAGCAACCGGACTAGCAGGGAATCCCGTAGCAGGAACGTATTCGCAATCAACGACCACAGTCACTGTCACTAAAGCAGGACACGGCATTGCTGATGGAGCAGAAGTGTATCTGGACTTTACCAGTGGTGATGGAGTCAACGGGTTCTTTAACATTACTTATGTCGATGTCGATACTTTTGAGGTGACTTCCGGTACAAGCCAGACCACTTCTGGAGACGTAGAGATTGCCACTCGCATTACCGCAGGAAGCGATTACTACATCATCCAGGCAACGCAGAACACCTTTAAACTCTCGACATCCTCTGGTGGCACACCTCTGTTGATCAATGCTGCACCGACCACAGACGTAGTCTTTTTCCAAGACATCATCGACAAGAATGCCTACATCAAAATACTGGCTTCCGATACCACCGGAATCAATCTGGACCTTGGTTTCCAGAGCACTGATGTCGGACGAGTCATCCGCTTGAACCTGCAGGTTCCTCCACAGATCAAATGGGGATATGCCGAGATCTTAGAACTGGACAGTAGCAATCCGACCACCACGATTCTAGCTAAAACAAAATCGGCTCTATCGACCCCAGGAACCACTACAGAATGGCAACTCGGCAGTTTTTCAGAGACCTCTGGATACCCCAGAACCGTTCAGATCTTTCAGCAGAGACTTGTTTTTGGAGGAACGTCTTCAGAACCCCAGACCATCTTTTTTTCTCAGACAGGAGACTTCAATAACTTCGCAGCATCGGAACCCTTGGGTCAATCCACAGGCAGAACGGATTCTTCTGGCCAGACGATCATTGGGGAGCAGATTTTTGAAAACAATGCTCTTTCGCTAACGATCTCTTCAGACACAGTCGATTTGATTGAATGGATGAACGAGGACCGTAGAATGACCCTCGGCACTTCCGGTGGAATCTTCCAGATCTATGGAGCAGATGACGATTTAACTGTCACTCCGTTCAATTTCACGATTGCCAAGGTCAGTGCCTGGGCTACCGATGCTACTGCGCTTCCGTCAAAAATCGGCAATAACCTGCTCTACGTTCAACAGAACGGCAGAAAAATCAGAGAGTTAGCATTCGATAAATTGCAGGATCAGTACGCAGCAGCAGATCTTTCTTTGAGAGCAGAGAATCTAACAGAATCCGGTATTATTGGAACAGCCTACCAAGATCAGCCGTACTCCGTTCTCTGGTGTAGAAGAACCGATGGGAAGTTAGCAGGGATCACGTATGTCGACCTGTTGCAGATGAGAGCATGGCATTTACACACGATAGCCGGAACCCACTACGACAGTACCTACGGAAATCACGCCAAGGTCGAATCGATTGCAGTCATCCCACGGAATACACACGATCAACTTTGGATGGTGGTTAAACGGCACAAACGAGAAACAGCACTAGCATCATGTACCTTCAATCAATCCACTGACTTTTTTAGCAATACCTCCCATGGACTTACTAACGGGAATACTGTTGCCTTTGATGGAACAGCCATCGATGGGTTCAGTGCCGATACTCTCTACTACGTTGTCAGTGCTACTACCGATACTTTCCAACTTTCAGCAACATCTGGAGGATCTGCAATCACCGTCTCCGGATCAACAACGGATGTCTCGGTAACGACTCTCCGCAAATGCACAGAGGTCCGCTATGTCGAATTCATGGAAAGATACTATGTCGGTGACGAGATCGATCCAACAGATGCTCATTTTGTTGATTCTGGTCTGGAAGAGCCAACTAGCCAAACCACAGCTACTACTGCCGTTACTGGTTTATCGCACCTTTCTGGAGAATCGGTTTCCATTCTGGCAGATGCTTCAGTGCAACCGAACCAGACCGTCAATTCCTCCGGAGAAGTCACACTACAGACCGCAGCAACCAAATACCGAATTGGACTCGGATACAACAGCAATCTCCAAACGCTCCCGATGGTCCAACCGACCTCGGCTGGAACCTCTGTAGGCAACAAAAAGCGGATTCACAAGTTTGTCATCAAGCTACTCGACTCCCTCGGTTTCAAGTACGGAAGCACTCCGTATCTCTTGGACACTGCAACTATCAACTATCTGGAGTCTATCGGAGTAATCTTCGGAGCAAACACATCGAATCTGACAGAAGCCGTATTTAGAACGACAGCAGATCGAATCGGGGCAGCACTGTTATTTTTCACGGGAGAGAAAAGCTACACCCTGAGAGATGACTATGGAACCGAAGCACAGTTGTACATCCGGCAAGATCAGCCGTATCCCACAAATATTCTTCTTTTAGCCATCGATTACGAGACTAACGAATAATGGAACTCGCTACCGCATTCCTGATTTACAAGGGAGTTGAAACTGGTTTCAACATGTACACAACAGCGCAACAGAATGCGCTGCAAGCCCAGAACTACGAGCAACAAGCGGCAGAGATTTTACGGGCAGGAAAAGAGAACTATCAGTTTTCCCTAGAAGAAGCTCAGTTGATACAACGGGTTTCTGCCGAGAACGCCAGACAGGTGGAATTTGCCGGAATGACTGCACTAGCTCAGGAAGAGATCGCAGGAAAGGCAAGGATCGGTAGGATTCGGGCCAGAGCCGGATCTTCTGGAGCAAGTGTCAATGTTGGTACTCCAGCAAACGTCCAGATCTCTCAGGAGTTTCAGAATCAGTACAACCAGAGGATGATCAATTACAACACTCGTTACGAAGCAGCAAGAACGAGACTGCAGGGACAACTCCAGGCAGACATGAAGGTCAAACAGGCAGCAATCAACTGGAGACAAGCTCAGGGCCAAGCTGGAGTCCTACGAGGAGCAGCAGGAGCAACACGGGGTTCCAGAGATCAATCTCTATTTGGAGCACTGTTCCAGGGGGCCAGTAGTGGAATCTCAGGATTCGGGGCATTCAAATGAGACTACCTTTCGACCAGACCAATCTGCAGAGACCCTCACAGAACCGACTGTCTCCGGTTTCTTCTCCGAGGACACAACCTCTGGACCTCCAGACCTCTGCAAACTATGCAAAACTGGAATCACTGAAGCAACTCGGCAAGGGCATCTTCTCTATCGGTGATGCGATTTTTCAGAATTATGCTGAAGAAAAGAGAGAAGAGAAACGAAGGGAACTGGAATTATTGAGCCTGGATCTGAACCGAGACAGCATTGATTTACAGAAGAGTTTTGAGACTGCTCCCTCGGCATCTGCTTTGGAAGATGAACAGAGAATTCATGAGTGGTACTACGGAGCACCAGAAGGGGAAGATTCCAGATTTCAGAAGTTGCAACAGAAGTACGGAATTTCAGAAAAGGACATGGAGGTCTATTTCAAAAGATTTGAAGTAAACAATTTGTCCAAGGTTTTGGCCTTACGAACAAGAAGGGAACAAGACGTTAATCGGTTAAATGCCAAAAAGTTTTTCAATACTACATTGCTCAATGAAACCGAGTCTTTTGACATCAACAACTATCCCAATGAGAAAAGTGCGTTCATAGACCAAAGAAGAGAAGAGTTGCTGGGTTATTTGAATGATGCGACCACAGGTCTTAGTGGTGCTCTGAAGACAGATGTTGAAGCATGGGGTTTGGACATTATCAATCGGGAATTGAACCAAGGTCTTCGTTTGTTTGATGTTCGTACCACAGATGCCAATCAAGCATCGTTTAGCGAATCCTACAACGACATCATGTCCATTGAGCTTTCCAGAGAGGAAAGGCTTACCCGATACCGTCAGTTGATCAACGAGTATGGTCCGGAGGTGTCTGGAGGCAAAGGTCTTTTCGACCAGAATTCAACGGTTTTGAAATTACAAGAAGCAGAAGCAGAAGTAGACCGAGAGTTTGGGGAACGCCTGATCGATTCAGATCCTCAACAGTTTCTAGATCTTTGGAATGCACAGGAACCTGGGAAGGAGTCGATGCTCCCTGGGTTGAAAATTCAAGAACGACTAAGGCTCTTCGACAAGGCAACCAAGGCACTGGAAGGCATCAACGCAGATCGGGCATCTGGAGCACAAGAAGTGATTGACCGAGTTCTTGGTCAAATGATGAGACCAAAAGCCCAGTTAGCCAGACTAGCCAATGACTTTGACCAGAACATCGAACTGCTACCAGAGACAAAAAACGGAAGACCCTTTCGGGCAAAGTACCAGATGGCTTTTGATTATGTGGAATCTCTAGCTTATGAGATGGCAGACCCTCTGAAGGCAAACCGACTGACTGTGGAAACAGCACTGGCACGGAAACCACCAGAGTACTATTCGATAGAAGGAGGAGATCCTGCGATAGAGTTAAAGGAAAGAGCCTATTTGCGCTACATCAATCATCACAAGCAGATCCGAGAATCCAGAGCAAAAGACCCTGCAGCTTACTACGCAGAGAAAAGTCCGAAACAAAACGCTTTAGAGTACTTTGATGAGTCCTCTTTAGAAGGCAGCATCCGAGAGCAGACAAGGTATTTAACTGGAGAAGGACACATCCCCTTTCAGTTAGCAGAAGAGGTACGCAAGGGCCGGATCAATCTGTTGCCGAATCAAGTCAAGGAAGTGCTGCTCAATGAACTAGGGAACATCAGAGAGGGAGTCCCGTATGCCATGGCACTTCGGACCTACTTAGAACCAGCAGGAAAGTTTGCTCCGTTACTGATGGAAGAGTTTTCCAGAGATAAAAAGAATGGAGGAATTGGGCTGGAACTCTCTGCGTACCACTACACGATGCCTCACAGCAATGCGATCCTGCAGAGAATGAGAACTTCCGAACTGATCCGGCCAGAGTTGAACAAACGGCAAGCAGAGATCTTGGGAGCAGTTCAGTCAAAGGACTTCAGTATAGCCATTGTCAGCAATGACATTTTTGACGGGTTCCGTCAGTCCATGGCAATCGGGGATACTTCATCGAAGCAATTGGTCAACAGTACTTTGGAGATGGTCAAGGGATATACCTTGATGTTGATGGAAGAAGGACAGTCGTTCAATGATGCCGTAGAAATGGCTAATGATCATATTCTTGGAAAACAGTTCGCCTTTCTGACTCCTGGGTTTGATGACGGATACAAGGTCCGGATACCAAGAGCAGAGATGGAGAATCTTGAAGACGGTCAGTTTCAAGACGCCTTGACGGTAGCAGCACAGCAAGCCTTGGAATCCATTGACAATCCAGCAATCAAAGCAACTGCAGAAGATCGGATCTTCCGATGGTCAAACAGTCCGTTGGACACAGGTTTGATTTTATATTCTCAAGATCCGGATTCTCTTCTGTTTGTTCCAGTAGCTTCTGAAAAAGGAGAAATTACCTGGAGTGAATTGAGAGCACTTGCTTCAGTAGTGGATGAAACACCTCCTGGGACAGCAGGGATACTAAGTGAAATTTTAGGGCCAGAGAACGTAGGTGAAACTATAAAGAAAGAAACTAAGGATTTAGCGTCACCAGCACTAAAGGCTCTTCAAGAAACCGCAGATTCAATTGTAGAAAGTATTCAGTCAGGAGTCCGTGACGAAGTCATTGATCCAAGAGCAGAAGCCAAGGCTACAGGTTCCAAGAATCAGCCGAAGGGATTGATCCCAGAACTGATGGAAGAAGTAGATCAGGCATTGTCTGCCCCAATCCGTCAGCTTGAACAAAAAGCGGAAGAGACCGGAGACTATTCTGCAGACAGAGACATGATTGATCGATATGTCGGAACAGCCAGAGCTATTATTGCCAACGGTAAAGACTCGAAGAAAGCACGGAAAGCCATAGACCGATTATTGGAGAAAGCAGCCCAGAATTTAGCAAATATCAAATCCCGTCAGGCTTTGGATACAGAGATCAATCGTTTGTTCAATGAGGGACAATGATCGGGTACGTTCCAGAGCCAAATTATGTAGGGCAAGCACCTCTTGTAGAAAACTATGACCCAAGTTTCGGGTTCATGCTCAAGCAAGGTGCAAAGAAAATGTTCAGTGATATGTCGATCCTACTTCCTGCTTCAATGGCAGATGTAGCCATTTCTGAAATGCGTGGTGGAAAGATCACTGAAGAAGAATACAAGGACTCTGAGTTTTTTGATCCGCAAATTAAGTGGGATGACTCGTTTACAGAAGCAAAGGCGAGACTTCTGAAAGACCGGATGGATGCTGAAAGAGAGTACGCCTATTATTTGGAACAAGCTCAGGACTTTACAGACTACATTGCCTTTTACGGAGGAGTGATTGCTGGTGCAGTCCCAGATCCGTTGAACTACATCCCATTGCTCGGTCAGTTCGATAAACCGAGAAGAGCCTTACAGTATGCTGGGATTGGTGCTCGTAGTTCCAGAGCACTATTGGGAGCAGCAGATGCTGCCTTGTTGACTACCTTGGCTTCTCCCTTACTAATGGCAGAACGGGCGAGTTATCAGCAGAAATATGATGCTCAAGATGTCTTGTTTGATATTGGAATTGCTACGGGTCTCGGTGGAGGGTTGGGAGCATTGTTGGGTCGAGTAAAACCAGAGGACAGTTACCCAGGAAGAATCCCTACTCTGGAGGAAGCCCGTGCTTATGACCCAGATGTCCCATCAACCATTACTGATCCTCCTGGTCAACTTCAGCAGTTTATTGAGAGAGTTCCTCCGGAAAACCGTGCTAATGCAGTCAGGAAGGCGTTGCTTCAACAGAGAGCAGGAAAGCCGATTGATGTCAGTGCAGAAATGCAACCTGTTATCTCAGGAGATGAAGTAAAGCAAACTCGGTTAGCTGAACTAGAGAAACGTTTTGAGGAGCAGGAAAACCTGACATCAGAAGAATTCTCAGAAATGCAAAGGCTTGCTTATGAAGTAGAAGAACTGACCCCTGACTACACAGTAGCAAAACTTGAGGAACCAGAACCCTTGGTCGATGAATTCATTGCAGCTATTGAAAAACAATCTGATGCAGAACTGGATAGCGGAATCCGAGAACTGGAAACACAGAATCTACTGAAGGATGACGATGCCAAGGAGTTAGCACGGCTGGAAGATCTGACTACAGAACAAGCGAATCGTGAAATCGAAGAATACTATGCCAATGTTTCTTACTGTGTGATGCGTAATGGCTAAAAAAGATCCCTGTTTAAATATAGCAGTCAACGAGAAGTTCGGAGTTTCCGAAGATGTTGCCAAGGAGTTAGTGGACCGTCTGAAGAAAGAGAAGGCACTGCTGCAGGGAGATCCAGACTACGAGGTCAAGTTCAAACGGGCAGCAGGAGAGATGTCCAACCAGATGAAACAGGCACTAGCTTTCGCAAAACGAGCACGGAAGTCCCAGGCCATTATCAATTCAAAGCTGGATCAGCGGATTGTCAATAACCCGAAGGCCGCAGCAGAACTGGAAAAGTATTTAGTCGGTAGACAAAGTTATCGCAGACAGTCTGATGGGATCATGGAGTTGGATTCGATCTCAGGGCAACAGCAGTCCAAACGGAGAGAACGTTTAGGTCGAGTTATCAATGCCTTGGGAGTCCGAGGAGCATTTGCTCTGGCAAAGCCATCGGTCATGGGAAAGTATTTTCCTTTTGGTCAGGGTCTTTTCGATGATGTGAATTTCCATCGGGATCTGGTGATTGAACTCTTTGATGTGCCGAATGGAAAACAGGGGACCAACAACATCCAGGCTCAGAAGATGGCTCAGGCCATTATTTCGGAAAAGCGAGATGTGATTGCGAGACTGAGAGCAAACGGGGTGAATATCGGTTGGCTAGCCGATCATGTGACCACACAGTATCACGATTCAGTAGCAATTCGCTCAGGTGGCTTTGAGGCAACCGGACTGTTGAGAAAAGGACTCTCGGAAGAGGAAGCTTTTCAGCGTTGGGCGAAACGTCTCTATGACCCGAATAACGAAAGACAGGGGTTACTGGACATGGACCGGACCTTCGTCAAGCCATCAGGCGAGACAGTTGTTGATCCAGATCAGAGGATGAAGTTTCTACGAGAAGTCTACAACAATATCATCTCTGGAGATCGCAAGGTTCATGAACTGGTTCCCACTGAGGCAAACGTAGGTCAGATGTCTTTGGCTTCCAAGGTCTCTCAGAGCAGACAGTTGCACTTCAGAGGTGCAGATTCATGGTTGGCGTACAACAACGAGTATGGTCATCGGAACCCTGTGACTGCTGTGCTGACGGGACTAGAAAGGATTTCTGATGATCTGGAACTGATCAACCGAATGGGACCGAATCCGGATGCTGCTTTCAAGAGACTGCTGGCGAACACGGAATTAACCGCAGGAGAGAAAAACGTAATCCAGAGTCACTTTGACATGGTTTCCGGAAAAGCCTTTGAGATTGCCAATCCAACGATCCATCAATGGGAAACCGGAATTGCTTCTCTGCAGACAATGTCCAAACTTGGTAGTGCCGTATTCAGTGCTTTTAGCGATCCGATCTACACGGCATTTACTCGCAGTTACCACGGGGTGAACATCTTCAGTGCTTATTACGATACCTACCGTACTGCATTACAAACTCTTGGGAACAAAGAGATCAAGGAGTTCGGAACTCTACTCGGTCTTGGACTAGAGGGAGCAGTTGGTTCTGCAGCATCACGATTTGCTCCAGCACGTTCAGCCACTCAGTATCTTTCCGGAGCAACCGATAACTTCTTCCGTTGGAACCTGTTGAATGGCTGGACAAACTTCATGCGCCAAGGTGCGGCTTACATGATGGCTAGAGACATGGTCAATGCGGCAAAGAAGCCATGGAATCGGTTGAATGAACGTTATCGTTACGTCCTCTCTCAGTACGGAATTACAGAAGCAGATTGGGAAGCCATCAAGAAGTTACCGAGGACCAAGGTTTCTGGAATTGAAATCATTTCTCCCCATGGAGTCCGACAAGCCATTGACAACGGAGCAGTCCCACCGGATAGCGTAGCAAAAGCGAGAGAACTGGCAGACAAGGTCCAGATGTTCCTCGTTGGGGAAAACACGATGGCTGTTATTGAGCCTGGAGCACGGGAACAAGCCTTTATGCGAAGAGTCCCCTTCGGTGGAGAGGGAGCAGGAAAAGCAGGGACTGCATCCGGTATGGCCGCAAGACTCTTCTGGCAGTTCAGAGGGTTTCCGTTGTCGATGATGATGAGGAACTTCCCTAGAGTAGCCCAGATGGGTGCTCCTGCGATGTTTCATTTACTTCCGATGGTTGGCATCGGCTATGCCGTAAAGTCCGCTAAGGATGTCATGAAAGGCCGAGAACCACTTGATCCAAGAGACCCTGATAACATCTATAAAATTGCAGTCTCCGGTGTGTTGCAAAGTGGGTTCGGAGGACTAGCTGGAGACTTCTTGATTAACGATGTTCGCAAGTACGGTTATGGTCTTGCCGATTTACTCGGTGGACCTACAATTGGAACAGCACAAGATGTATTTGCAGTCGGTGGAGCAACAGCCGCAGTACTGAGAGGAGATGAAGAAATCGGAGAGATTGGAGAAAGTCTTTGGAAGGTCATCCGTAACAATACTCCTTATGTCAACTTCTGGGCTTCCAGAACAGCCTTTGACTACATGATTGATTACCAAGTCCGTGAAATGTTGAATCCAGGAAGTCTTACCAGAATGCAGAATCGTTTTACTAGAGAGAACAATCAGAACTTCTTGCCTGGACTGTCTCCTGCTGAAATCGTTCCGTATGGAGGATCACTATGACGGTCTCAGTACTCCGGAATCAAGTCCAGTACACAGGGAATAATTCCACAACTCAATTTACTGTCAATTTTTCGTACACCGAGAAGTCTCAGGTCAAGGTCTATCTAGATGGAACTCTTCAGACGATCACCACGCACTACACTCTGACAGATCCGGACAGCACAGGAACCGTTACTTTTGTGACTGCACCAGGGACCGAAGTGGGTGTTTCCTTTATCCGAGAGACCGACTTTCTCCAGACAGTTGACTACGCAAATAACGACATTCTTGATGCTGAAACTTTAGAAGCGGCATTCGACAAGTTGACCATGATGTGCCAGCAGGTAAAGAACCTTGCGGACAAGTCAGTCGGATTCGATGAAACAGTCAATGAGTCAGAAACAACCTCACTGAAGTTAGCATCAGGAACCGGAGATCTTGCCGGAAAGCTACTGGCTTTTGATTCCACGGGAGCATTTGTCACCACGCAAGAGATCGGGGCATTTCGGGGAAATTATTCAGTTTCTGTCTCTTATGTAGTCCGAGACTTGGTCCGAGATCCTGCTACGGATAATGTTTACTTTACTCTTCAAGATGCTCCTGCTCCAGCCGATCTGACTGATACTGACTACTTTGAACTGCTCGTTGATGTAGAGACGGTCAGAACTCTAAAGGAAGCTGCAGAGACTGCAAAGACGGGAGCAGAAACAGCACTGGCTTCTTTCCAGGGGCAGTACAAATCTTCGGCTACCGACCCATACGGTGGTTCTGCTGATGCTGGAGACCTCTGGTACGATGAGACCAATTCGATATTAAAGTACTACACAGGATCTGCTTTTGAACCTGTTACCACTTCGTTAGCGACTGTTACCGGAAATTATTTAACGATTTCCAATCAAGTGATTACGGCTGGAGTGGTTCCGGTTTCCCTCGGTGGCACAGGCTCTACGACTGCTTCGGGAGCACGGACTGCACTTGGGGTTTCAATTGGGTCTGACGTACAAGCTTGGGACCAGCAGTTAGACGATATCAGTGCTCTCGCAGTCACAGACGGAAATATCATTGTTGGCAACGGCACTACCTGGGTGGCTGAATCCGGTGCTACGGCTAGAGCGTCTCTGGGTTTGACCATTGGTACGAATGTCCAAGCACAAAATAGTAACCTCAATGATCTTTCTGGGATTTCGTTTACTGGAAGAGCGAACCAGGCCATTGTAATAAACGGGACTGCTGATGGGCTAACGACAGCCTATCGAAATGTTGGGGCATTGACTTCCGTAACAATAAGTGGCGCTGATGAGTTTTCCATTCTAAAAACAGTTGCATCAGGTTCAACTGGTGATAGTAACACTTTTAGCCTGTCGCTTAATGCTGCAAATACACGGACACATTTAGGGTTAGGGACACTCGCTACCCAGGACACGATTACCGAGTCGCAGATTTCGGATCTGCAAAGTTATTTGACTGCTGAAGCGAATGATCTGTCTGCCGCAGTCACTTGGGCAAACGTCCCAGATGCTAATATCACTCAGTCTTCTGTCACTCAGCACCAAGCTGCACTAAGTATCACAGAGTCACAGATCAGTGACCTCCAGACCTACTTGACTGACTCCTCTACTGCCACACTGACAAACAAATCAGGAAACATCTCTCAGTGGACCAATGATTCTGGATACCTCACTGCGGAGACAAACAATCTCAGCACGGTTTCTGGGACCCTCCCCGTAGCGAACGGGGGAACTGGAGTTACGGCACTATCATCACTCAATGCTGCAGATCTGGGATCGAATAATGGGGTGTCTGACGCTACAGACGGATATGTTCTGACTGCAGATGGCACAGGTGGGGTTGCGTGGGAAGCGGCAACAGGTGGGATCTCCGATATTGTCAGTGATACTACTCCGCAACTCGGTGGGAACCTGGATGTCAATGGGCAGTCCATCGTTTCGGTTTCAGCAGGGAACATCAGCATAACGCCAGATACCACAGGCAAGATCATTCTTGACGGACTTTCGTGGCCTACGGCTGATGGGACAACCGATCAAGTCTTAAAAACCGATGGTGCTGGCAATCTGAGCTTCGTGGATCAGTCAAGTGGTGGAATCACAACAGGCAAAGCAATCGCTATGGCAATCGTATTCGGATAATTTATGGCAGCACCTAACATTGTTTCAGTCGGTACGATCACAGGGAAAACGGCAGTCCAGGCAATCGGGACGAGTGCCACGGCAATCGTGACCAACTCGGCAGCATCGGGCAAGGTTTTTAAGGTCAACACACTGCTCATCGCAAATGTCGATGGCTCTGCTGCTGCGTCAGTCACCGTTGATCTCTACAGATCATCTACGGCTTATCATTTAGTAAAAACCGTACAAGTCTTTGCCGATTCAACCTTGGATGTGCTCAACAAAAGCATTTACTTGGAAGAGGGCGACTCACTACGACTTACGGCTAGTGCAGCTAGCGATCTGGAAGGAATCTGTTCTTATGAGGAGATCAGCGAATGAGTAATGCACGGAATATAGCGGATATCACTAATGGTGATGATGCCCCAGTTTATGCTTGTAGGGCATGGGTTAATTTTGATGGGACAACCAACACTGCAGGTTTTTGTACAATACTGGATAGTGGAAATGTATCTACAGTGGAAGACAACGGAACTGGCATTTATACCGTAAATTTTACGACAGCAATGCCGGATGCTAATTTTGCAGTAGTAAATGCACCCACTTATACGACATCTGGAGCAGCATCTGCGATGATTAGGCAGGCTAGCATTGTTTCAAATTCCACTACAACATCTGCCGTTCAGATTAATACTGGATATTCATTCCCCTCCGGATACGGTTTGGAGGATCAGGCAGTTGTAGCAATCGCTATCTTCCGCTAACTACAAAGGATTTAAATGAAACTAGCAATTTTCCCCAATGACGAAACGATCTCTGTTTTAGTACCTGCTCCAAACTGTGGGCTAACTCTGGAACAGGTCTGTGCTAAAGATATCCCGACAGGCGTCAAGTTCAAAATTATCGACAGTTCAGAACTCCCAGACCGAGAATTTAGGGGGGCGTGGGACTATGATTTCACCAACAGTTACGATGGAGTAGGTGCGTGATTACGATCAATCTTACAAGAGCAAAAGAGATCAAAAAAGAATCTCTCCGACAAGAGCGCAAACCGTTACTAGAAGCTCAAGATGTCGCTTTTCAAAGAGCCTTGGAATCCGGTGCAGACACCACTGCGATTGTTGCGGAAAAGGTGCGCCTACGGAATATCACCAACCTAGTAGATCCTTGTACCACAGTTGAAGAACTCAAAGCCGTGAGTATCTAATGTCCTACATTGGTAATGTCCCCACTCCAGCAGCATCGGAGACTCGACAGGAATTTACTGCTACTGCATCACAGACCACCTTCAACACCAGTGGGTACGTCATCGGGAATTTTATTTCTGTTTATTTGAATGGGGTCCGTCTTAGTGCAGGGACCGATTTTACTGCATCCAACGGATACGATGTGGTTCTGACCACAGGGGCAGCAGCAGGAGATTTACTTGCCGTAGAAATGCGGAACACTTTAGCGGATATTGGAGCAGGATTTGCCAGCACTAGCGAGGTCACTGGGACCAATACAACTGGTAGCATTACGACAGGCACTAACGCCCTGACGGTGTCCTCTGGAACAGGCATTAACGTAGGTGATTATGTGGTCGGTGAGGGAATCGCACCAGGCACTACAGTTTCTGCGATCTCAGGGACATCAGTGACTCTCTCAGGGACGGTAGGCGCAACACTGAGCAGTGACCCAGTATCATTCTACACTGCCAACAAAGCACTCAGTCCGGGTCTGGTAGCAGGAGGGTTGTGTAGGGCTTGGGCTAGGATTCAAGCAAATGGGACAATAATTGGTTCTCATAACGTTAGCAGTGTGAGTGCATCTGGTGGAGCATATACTGTAAACTTTTCCAATGCTATGCCAGACACCAATTATAGTGTATGTCTAAGTCTTGGTGATGAACAAGCTGGCCGATATACACACTATTTACACACAGCAAATTCCGGCAGTGTGTTAATTAAAACTATGTATGAAGGTGGCAATTTCGGGAGTTTTTCTAGAAGTTTTAGTATGGCAATTTTTAGATAAATTAAAGTTACTACGGAATTTTATCTGTTTCTATATTTTCCGCTAACCCGAACTAGGCCGAGCAATGCCAGCAGAAACAAAACGAGTAAAACGATGGATATAGAATTGATTAAAGAGTTATCGAACCTGGGTGGTCTATTCATCGCTTTAATTGGTGCTGGTTGGTACGTCCGCTACATCTCCGATCAACATCGGGAAGAACGAAAAATTCTTTACGACAAGGATAGTGTAAACGATGAGGCTTTGCGAAATTTAATGTCCAGTTCGCACAATCAGTTGATCCAGATCATGACCGGAGTAAACACAACACTAAAAGAGATGACGGTAGCGATTTCGGAACTGAAACATACGATAGAACACGGAGAAAGAAGGTGAAACTCCTGCTCCCCCTGTTGCTTCTGGCTACTACGATCTCTGCTACCGAGTTGCAATACAAAACTCACTATCTGTTTATCTGGACAGGAAACTGTACGAGCAGAATGATTCCGAGTTACGAGAGACAGGGAATGCCGTGGAAATTTGCGTTTTCTCTCGCATCACAGGGATGTTCTTGTGTCATCGATAAGTTCCGAGAGAACTACACTCATGACCAGTTGCTTGCTCTCAATGATGCAGAACGAGAAGAACGATCTCTATATTTTGCCCAAGTCTGTGGTGGAATTACTCAGGAGTTATAAATGGAAGAATTATTTAATCTAGCACTGGATACCGGATTTCTAGAAATGGGTCTGGTTGCCCTCGGTGCTCCAGCAGGACTCGTCTTCGGAGTCAAAATGTTCAAACGGATGAAGAAATGATCGAAACTCGGAACTTCAAACATAGAGAACTTAGTTGTAATTGCTGTGGTGGGAACCAGATGAACGTGGCTTTCTTAGAAAAACTACAGTTGATCCGAGATGAATATCAACAACCGATGGTCATTAGTTCTGCATACAGATGTCCACGTTATAACGATGAGATTTCATCCACTGGACCCACTGGACCACATACCACAGGAAGAGCCGTAGACATTCTGATATACGGTCAGGAAGCCTATGATCTTATGAAACTTTGTCTCAAGTACGGGATGACTGGACTTGGATTTAAGATGGCTGGACCCAGGTCAACTAGATTTCTTCACTGTGACGATTTAACCAATACTGCGAAATCTCCCCGTCCCTGGATCTGGTCTTACTGATCTTTCTGTACTATCTGTAACAGTTTATCTATCTTTTCCTCTAACGACTGAAAATCCGTGTGTCGCAGGTTCGATTCCCGCTCTGGCCACTTCATCGTTTTTGTAACATCGTCTGTATCCTCTCTGTAAATTCCTAACGAATTCACCAATTCTTGTAGCGGCAAATGAGTCGTATTCAGATAGAGTTCTGTAGTCGATAAACGTTCATGTCGTAGCAGATGTTGCACGTGTACCGGATTCATATTTCCGGACAATAGTTCAGTAGCAACA